>Ga0172372_10001826_pt1 | contig 32723 bp, 47 predicted proteins | sample LakKiv5m_2_FD_114544 | JGI IMG/M metagenome (GOLD analysis project Ga0172372, IMG submission 114544) | Freshwater microbial communities from Kabuno Bay, South-Kivu, Congo - kab_092012_9.5m | ecosystem: Environmental > Aquatic > Freshwater > Lake | place: Democratic Republic of the Congo... | reverse complement strand
CTGTTTCTAGTGGTTTAGTTATTAATTCTGCTGGAAAATTAAGTTTAGATGGTAAAGATTTAGCAGATTCTCAGACCGCTTTAAATTCCGGCGTGGCCGCAAGTGCCGCAGCTGCTGTTGCTCTGGCCTCTGGTGTTTTCGCCTCAAACTTATCTGTATCTGCTTTAGCTTCTGGTAACTCAGCAATTAGTGTATCCTTATCTTCATTAAGTACAGCTAATAATGCTATAAGTTCAGGTTTATACGCGGCTTCATCAGGGAATTTAGCTGTATCTACTGCTTTTACAGCTTTAAACTCTGGTAATGCAGCTTTAGTAGATAGTTCGCAAGCTTTAGCTTCAGGTTTATCTAGTGTAACTTTAGCTAATACAGCTTCAGCTTCTGGCTACGCTGCTTCTTTTATTGCCGGCTTAGCATTGAGTTCAGGTAACGCCGCTTTATTTGATTTAAATTCAACGGTCTTATCTGGAACACAAGCGGTTATTTTATCTCAAGCTGCTATAGCTTCAGGTTATCAAGCTCAGCAGATAAGTGTTTCTTCTATCGCTTCTGGTTCAGCAGCAACTACATCTTCTGCGTTAGCCCTTGCGTCGGGTAACGCAGCGCTTGCAGATGCTAATACAGCATTTGCTTCTGGAACCGCTGCTGTTACCGCTGCGAACATAGCGTTTGCCTCTGGCACTGCCGCTGTTGCTCTTGCCAGCACCGCTCTTGCTTCTGGTAACGCAGCCCTAACAAATTCTGTAAACGCTCTTCAGGATTGCGAAGATGCTGTTTTAGGGAATCAATTTGTTCAAGTTTTATGCCGCGATGCTATTTTAACCAGTAACCGAGCAATTGCTTCTGGTAGTGCTGCAATAGTTATTGCTCCGACTGCTATTGCATCGGGTCAAGCTTGTTTTGCACCTTCTGCAGTTGCTCAAGCGTCAGGTAATGCTGCTTTGAGTGCAGCTGTCCCTGCTGTAGCATCAGGAAATGCGGCAATTAATGTTGGCTTAACAGCGTTATCGTCTGGTAACTCAGCGCTTTCTCTGGTTGCTGTTGCGCAAGCTTCTGGCAATGAAAGTCTTTCGGTCACTTCTACAGCTTTAAGTTCTGGTAACTCCGCTTTATTTGCTGCTGTAACGGCTCTATCGTCAGGTAATTCTAGTATTTCAGCAACTTTAAGTTCTCAGCAGAACTCTAATAGAGCAATTTCCTCTGGTTTATACGCTACTGTTTCTGGTAACAATGCTTTGGCCGATAGTGTTAAAGCTTTGGCTTCAGGCAACGCCGCACTTTTTGTAATTGCGAATAATCTTCCTGTTAATGAGGGTGCTTTAATTGGTTTGATTATGGCCCTGAGTTAATTTTTAAGTTCAATCGTTTATAATTTGAATATTCGAACCTCTGAGTAGTGGCTACTTTTTACCTCGGGACTCAGCGAAACGTAGATACGAGTCCGGTTGCTGTTGTTACTTCGACCTCGGACTCTACTATTGTTTTGAGTATTCTTGTTAGTAATACTGACGGTGCTCTTGCTTGTGATGCGACATGCTCTATAAATAACGGGTCTACTGTTGTTTCTTACGTTGCTCATACAATTGCCGTTCCCGCTGATGCGAACGTTGACCTTATTGCTAACAAATTAATTCTTCCTAGTGGACGTAGTTTAAGGATGTCTGCTAGTAATTCTGGTGACCTTGATGCGGCTATTAGCTATGTCGTGGTGTGACCATGGAAACTTCTGATTTTTCTCAAAGCTATTTCAGCTTTGAGGGGGGTATACCTGAAAAATTACCTGTTAGGTTTCGCCTTCCTTCAGGTGAAACTAGGTACTGCAAAAAATGTTTGTTAGATGATATTTATCTTGCTGGGTATTCTGGACCTTTTGAGTATCCTGAAGTTACCTCAGATTATGTAGTTTACTGGGATTTTGATTCATTTACATTTAAATCGCGAAAAAAGACAGAGCGAGAAATTACAGATGGCTATAAAGTTAATCGCGAAGTCCGAGCTATTTTAACACAATTACTTAAATCCGTGCCTGATATAAATTTAGGCGCTTTTGACTCAGTGTATAAAGAAGCCGTGGCCAGTTATACAGCAAAAATACTTTATTTATTGAAACAACCTGAAGATACCTTATTAACTTATGACGATATTCCTTCAGCTGTTTCCGTACCTCCAAATAAACAAATTTATGATGAAGCGCTAGCTAAATCTTTTATTAATGCTAATTTTGATCGCTGGAAGGCTCAGTATGAAACTTTTGGTTTTATTTTTCACGTTCCCGAAAACGTGCGTCTGTACTTTACAATACCTAGTGACTGGGTTAAAGGTTCAACTCCTTTAGATTCCGAAACAAGTTTTTATTTCGAGTATTCACTCTCATGACAACAAATAAAAAATTAGCTAATTATACGGGTAAAACTACTTTACCTAGTGTCACAGATACTGATGGTTCTTATGTGGCACCTTCTGAGGTTTATCAACAAAAATTAATTGATGCCTGGCCTGTTGCCCCGTCTTATGCAAATCCCTGGGTTACTGCCGGTGATTTTGTCTTTGCTATCTCTAGTGGCGTTGTTACTGCTATTAGTGGGGTTAAATATTGCCCTTGTGATGGTTCTACTGCTAGCCGTACTGTTTTCGGAGCTTTATATAGTGGTATAGGTAATACCTATGGTAGTGGAAATGGTTCTACTACTTTTACATTACCTAACACCACACCTATTTACGGTTATTTTAAGGCTGCTACTGTATCTGGAACGACTCCCTCTGGCGTAGGTGTCCTTCCCACTCATACTCACACTATTTTTCCCTTACGGACTTATCAGACTCCCCAAGCCAGTAATGGTAATGGCGGTGTTACTGATATGAGTAACCCCACTTTTACAACCAATAATGCAGGAGGTAATGATAATCATGGTAGACATTATGAAATTATCCCCTTAGTTGCTAGTATTTCCGAAAATTTGCCTGTTGGCTTAGCCATGGCATTTTTAACTCCTAATGACGCAGCCAACATTTCTCTTGTTATTGCTACGAATGTAATGATCGCTAGTGGCCAGGCCATTAGTCGAAACACTTACGCCACACTTTATTCACGTATTGGTAACTTATACGGTTCGGGTGATGGTAGCACTACATTTAACTTACCCGATTATCGAGGCATCTTCTTACGCGCCCCCGTGGGCCGAACCACGCTTCAACCATCTGGCTATGCCGGCGTGAGTGGATGGGCTACTGATAACTTTATATCTCACAATCACACAGTTAGCTCAAACGTACTAGCTGGAGGAAATAGACGGTGTGACTACACTGCTCCGACAAACGGATTGACTACCCCTGTTTCTTCTACGTCTAATATCGGCACAGGTAACGAAAGTAGACCAGCTAATATAGATGTATATTTAGCCGTGGTCGTACTTCCTATTTAATTATGATCAGTCATATTATTCATTCCGCTGTTTATCGCGGCACATCGTTCGTCGGTCTAAACGGTCTTACTTATTATTTAATGAACGGTCAATCGATTGCTCGTTCATCTGCAACTGGTCTTAGTGCTGCCTGGCCTTCGGGGTGTTATGGAAGTACTGCGAACGCTATTCACCTTCCTGATGTTAACAATTTATATTTTCGCGGTCACGACTTTGGCCGCAATGCTGATATTGATAGGTCTTCGCGAGTCGCTTTATCGGGTGATATTCCAACTGGAACTAATCCTGGCTCTTTTCAGGCTGCGAATATGCAATCTCATATTCACACTCTTGCTGGCCAGGGTGGTCCCGGTCCGTGCGCTGATAGTAATGGTCAGGATGGTGGTTCTAGCCCAGACTCAGCTCAGTCTGCTCAGACCTCGACCGGTATGAATATTGTAAATACGGCTGCTTCCAAAATTATTGCTTCTGGGACAACGGCTGCTAGCTTTGATGTGACACACACCAGATTCTATGTTTACATTTGCGGAGGCGCCTAATTTTTATTTTTTACCTATAGTTTTAGATAATTTTTTTCGTCCGTCAGAGTTTTCAGCTCTTTCGGACGAATTTTCTTATATGCAGATGGAACTTTGTAACTGGAGTGACTCTAGTAATCCTTTTTTATTTTTTGGTGTTCGAAACTCAAACAAACCTCTTAGTTTATTTTCTTTTTCTCCTTCTGTAATTCTTAAAAGTAAAAAACATTTACGTCGTCGTTTTAAGTTAGATCGTATTCATATAAATGGTCAAGTTTATGGTCAAGAAGGTCAATTTCATCAAGATTCTAAGAAGTCCAATTTTGTATCGGTTTTAATATTTACTAATAAAACCTGGGATATCTCTTGGGGAGGGCCCTTTGCTTTTATAGAGCCCGGCGGTCTCGAAGTCTCTACCATTGCTTACGTGCCCAATCGAGCCGTTATTTTTCCTTCAAATATTTTCCATTGTGGGCAGTCTCCTCTAAGATGCACTGATGTTCTTAGAACATCTGTAGTTTACGTATTTGAAACTTATGACTGTTGAGACTTTTATACGTCGGTATACTTTTAATAAACCTGATATTTGTAAAGACATAATTAATTGGTTTGAGGAGCATAAAGAATTACAGGATGATGGTTGTATTTATATGCCCGATGGAACAAGACATATTCGCAAGGAGATAAAAGAGTCCACAACGATATTTATTCCCTTGCACGAAGCTTATGGTTATAAATGTTTAGCCAAATTTTTAGATTGGCTGTGGACTTGCGTTAATGAATATATTCAAGAATTTTCAGAGCTTAATGGAATTGCTTTTAGTATGACTGAACCTTTTAATATTCAAAAATATACACCTCCTACCGGTGGCTTCAAACAGTTTCACCTAGAAAGACAGTCTGTAGCTACTTCAAGACGTTTATTGGTATTTATGTTGTATTTAAATAATATTGAAGACCAAGGAGGGACAGAATTTAAATATTATAAACATACTGAAAAAGCAGAAGAAGGTAAGCTTTTAATTTGGCCACCTGACTTTACACATACTCATCGCGGTATTGTTTCTTCGACCGAGACAAAGTATATAATTACTGGTTGGTACAGTTTGTCTGAGGATTACGGCTAATTAAATCTTTTGTATCGGCTAAATATAAATAATCTATTTTAGTTTTTTCTAATGCTTTTAAAGCATCCTCTAGCGTTTCTATAATAGGTTGTTTATCTATATTAAAAGAAGTATTTCCTACGATTGGCACATTTGTGATTGCATAAAATTCTTTAATTATTTTGTAATACGTCAAATTCTGCTCTTCAGTTAGTGTTTGTATTCGACACGTTCCGTCCTCGTGGATTATTGCTGGTATTTTGGTCGGCTGCTTACAGTTAGCCGTAAGTGTCATAAAAGAATTTTCATTTATATCAAACCATTGTTCAGCACAATTTTTTAATATTGTTCCCGCAAAAGGTCTGAACCATTCTCTATTTTTTATAGTATTTATTATTTTTTTACCATCTGGGAGTGTTGGGTTAAATAGTATTGAACGATTTCCCAGTGCTCTTGCACCTGCTTCCGATCGTCCTTGAAATAAAGCAACTACTTTCCCTTGATTTAAAAGCTCAGCTACTTGTTGTGTTTCTACGTTGTTTTCTTGAATTTTTTTATTGATAATTTTGGGGCCTAAATATAAACTTTTAAAGTTATTTATTTGTGTACTTTGAGTTAAAGAATAATACATCAATTTTGCTGCCCCGTGAGACAGACCACCATCACTAGCTAAAGGATCTACGTAAAAATTTATGTTAGGCAGTTTATCTTTATAATATTTATTTGCTACTATGTTTAATGCAAAACCTCCTGATAGTACTACGTTTTTACTTTTCGTTGTCTTTATAGCTTGTCTTATATAGTTTAATGCTTTCTCTTGTGTAGCTTTCTGCAGAGCAAAAGCTAAGTCTGCTTGGATCTGATCATTTATGCTAGTTTTTAACTGTGGATATAATCTAGTGTTAATTTTATTATCGTTAGTGAATAAGTTTGAGTTTGATTCTTTTTTATTCCCTACGCACAAGTCAGGCAGTTTTAAATTTTCTTTTCCGTATGCAACCAAACCCATAGTTTTCCCGCAATCAAGATTATTAAAACCTTGTAAATTTGTGACCGCTTGGTACATTCCTCCTATGTCAATATTTGAACTTATTTCTATGTTTACTTGCGTGTTTAAAGTCACGCCTTCAAAGTTTGCTCCTCTTACTGGATCAACTACAAGTTTTTTATAAACAAGTTCAAAGTTTGCTGGGTAAGAAACTTTGTATATTGAAGTTGTTTCGGCTCCATAAGCGCCATTTGACAGCTCAAATTCCGATCCCCGTCCATCAAATACAACGCAAACAGCTTCTGTAAACCCCGAACCGTAGAATGCAGATGCAGCGTGGCATAAATGATGTATATCGTTTCTAATTTCTATGTTGTTTCCAATAGTTACACCGTTTTTGCGAAGTAAATGTTTTATGTAGTCAAGAGAATTACTGTGCGTAATAATTAAATTATCTACAAATGTTGTAACTCTTTTTACTTCTTCTAAGCACTTGATGGGTTCATTGTCGTATTTAATTTTTGACAGCCTTTCTTCCTCTATAAATAACTCAATTTGTTCGTCTTTTAAAAGACATATGCTTGAGTTGTGTTTACCCGCATGAATACCCAGTGTCCACATCACAATACATCCAGATAAATTCCAGCTAGTTTTTCAACATCACCAACACTACCAGCAGGAAAAGTGTTAAAACTTATTGTAATTCTTGGTAAGCTCGTAGAGTTTTCATCTACTGAGTGCCTTAAGCTTGATGGGAATAAAACCATTGTTCTTTCTTTAAATTCGTGTTTGTAGATATTTTGCTTTTCTTCTGCGTTTGATATGTGCAAAGGCACCGGAAAGTCAAGACCATATTCACTCTTACGACTAAACCAAGTTTTTCCGGCAAATCCTTGAATATATATAATTCCACTTATTATTGACCAAGGGTGTTCATGCGCGTGGTGCCACTCAAACATTTCACTTTTATTTGCCCACATTAAAGATACTTTTAATTTTTCTATAGTTTCGAATCCTATATCTGCTTTTACTTCCTCAAGTTTTTTTTCTATGTAGTCAATTAAAAAGTGCCATTCGCTTTCACGGTGGAGAGAAGCTATTCCTGATCCCGAAAAACCATAATGAGGTTTATCGTCTCTCCTATGAAGACTTTCGGGATTAATTTTTCTGATTTTTTCTATTAATTTTTCCCAGCAGTCATCTGGCAACTGAAACTCATAAATAGTCGTTGGGAGGATTTTAAGTTTATTGAATGTGCTCATTTGGTTTTGGGTCGAGCTATGTCAGTATACCGGCTAGCTCCTTTTTGAGAGATAGCGTTAGTAATCTATAATTGACGTAGCCGCACTCACTTTTGTGAGCGAACGGGATCTTCTTTTTGACCTTTCGTGTTTACAAAAAAGATTTGCTAAAAAAAGATTCCGAAAACAAATATTTGAGTATTGGGGTTGTTGCGCTTATTGCGGGAAAGAGAACCCGACCACATTAGACCATGTTGTACCACGAGCTAAAGGTGGTTCAACTGTTAAAAAAAATCTTATAGCCGCCTGTGGCGACTGTAATATTTTAAAAAGTTCAGAAGATTGGTGCATTTGGTTTAGGTCTCAGGATTTCTGGACACCAGAAAAAGAGAATCGAATTCTTAGCTGGGTTAATCAGCCAGAATTCGATCCTCTAGTGACGCTGCCGGTTCCGTGGCGCCCACTACCAATTTCTATAGCGGCATGATTACTTCTTGGCTAACTTCGTGATTACACCTGCCAAGATTTCTACGGCACGATAAAGTTTACCGTAAAGTTCATCATCCTTTGGAGTTGGGGTGAGATTTACAATTGCCAGAGCAAGCATATGAACGCCTGCAGCAATTCCAACAATTTCGCTCCAGTTACTTGTGATTTGATTCAGCATTTTTGAGATAACTGCTACTAAAATTATAGGAGCAGTTATTTTTTTATGCCTGCCATTTTAGAAGATGCGGTTAAAAAATTAAAAGATAAAGGATACAGCGAAAGTTCCGCATACGCTATTGCTACTAAAACACTTCAAGAATCTGGTGATTTAAAAAAAGGTACTGCTGAAGCTACTAAAAAAGGTGATCGACGTGGCGAAATGAGTGCTGTGACTCGTGCCAAAACCCGCGCTCAAAAATATAAAATGGAACGCAAAAAAGGTCGTAAATTTGAACGTAATACTGAAGGTCGCGATTGATGGCTGAGGTAGCTACTAAAAAAGATCCTGAGAAATGGGCTCGCGCTAAAGCAAAGGCTCGCAAGCGTCTCGGCGGTCACTCTGCACGGGCGATGCAGTTAGCAACAAAATATTATAAAGAAATGGGTGGTCGTTATGCGGGTAAAAAGTCTTCTGAGAATCGCTTAAGTAAGTGGTCTAAAGAAGACTGGCAAACTCGTGAGGAATACGAGAAGAAGAAATAATGGCCGATTTAGCTCGCGAAAAAGGACGCACTGAGCGTTACCTCCCCCGTGCCGCGTGGGCTTCCATGTCCGCTGAAGAACGACGTGCGACAGACGAAAAAAAGAAAGAGGCCACCAAGGGCAAACCTGTAAATACTCACGTCTCTAACACAGAGGCGGCTAAACGAGCGGGACGTAAAGCTCGCGCATACAAGCAATCTAAAAACAATGGCTAAGCAAGGTCCCTGCTGGGAAGGCTACGTACAAGAGGGTTATAAAGAAAAAAACGGTAAAACCGTTCCTAACTGCGTTCGTGCGAAGAAGAAGGCTCGGTCGTATTTAAAGACTCAACAGTCCAAGGAGCGCTGAGCCGTATTTCTCCACCTAAAAGTTCTTGAGCTTTAGACCCATCAGGAGGTAATTCTGTATATATTGGATGATTTTTTTGTTGTTTTTCTTCTTCTTTCCAGAACTGGTGCACTTTTTCTATTTCTTGTTCTAGTTCTATCATCGCTACCATTGTTCTGAATTCTGCCCAGTCATCCCGACAATTTAATTTTATTCGTCTTATCCACGGGTTGTGAACTAAATTTGGAAAAAACCTTTCAAAAAAAATAATTAACTCATAAATCAAAGCATTTAATTTGTTGTAATTGTTTTTGCTTTCCATAGTTTAGAATTTAATTAAATGGGTTTTGTGTTGACAGATGGCTGAAGTAACTTTTAATCGTGAGCTTGGCGTTGCTCCAGAAGGCATAACTCGTTTTGGGCAGTTTCGTACTAGTGATGGTTCTAACGTCACTATAGATAGCTTTCGGACTTTTGCGGGTGACGGCAGTTACCCTTTAGCTGATGTGTATGAAATAACCTATGGCACTACCGGAACAGCCACAATTACCCTTACTGCAGACGCTTTTGCCGTTCGTGGCGTAAGAGTTTATAAGTCTGATGGCACCCTTGCTGGTGAAGCAATAGCTCCTAAAATCAGCCGTCGAGCTTCATCTAGTTTTACATATTCTGTGTCTACTTCTGATACAGCAACTGTGTATGTTGATCGTACAGACAGGAGTGCCACTGAGTACCGTGTAACTATGAGTGCTGCTTGATTAGACCACTTATTAAATGATCAGTATCACCCCAAATTGGGGTGATTTTTTATTACTTATTTATTAAATATTGTAGTTTTTGTTAATTAAGCTGTCAGAGTAAAAGAAGAACAATTCACAAATATGAGGATTTCGTCTCGAGGATTAAACCTCATAAAGAAGTTTGAAGGACTTCGTTTAATCTCTTACTTGTGTAGTTCAAACGTCCTCACCATAGGGTATGGGCATACCGGTTCTGATGTAAAACCAAATATGAAAATAACCGAAGAACAAGCAGAAGCATATTTAATTGATGACGTGGTTAGTAGTGAACAATGTGTTAGTTCTTTTGTTTACGCAAAAATTAATCAAAATGAATACGACGCATTAGTTTCTTTTGTATTTAATGTTGGTCCTACTGCTTTTATAAATTCAACACTTCTTAAATTACTCAACGGCGGCGCCGATCGAAAAATTGTTGCCTCGGAATTTTCTCGTTGGGTTAAAGGAGAAGGAAATAAAGAAATACCGGGTTTAATCAAACGACGTGAACAAGAGCGTAAGCTGTTCTTGGAGAAAATTAAACATCCTCTCTTGTCAAAATCAATTCTGGCTAAGCAGGATACTTGGCTTAAGAGAAAGCCAATAGACAGTGCTGCTCTTCTGGCTGAAGAAAAATTATTCGTACCGAAAGGATCCGCGTGGCAGTGGACAGAAATTCATATGTATGCCGGGCAGGTTCATCAACGAGTTTATTTGGAAGCTCAACCTGAAACAGAGTGGTGGGTTTTTCCGGATCATTGGAAAATAATTAATGATATAGATGTAGTCGTTGAAGAAAAAACTGTGTCTACCGAAGTTAAATTGTCTGTACCATATTATTCACAAAGAGATAATTATAGAGATCCTATGAGGACTTGTTTTTCCAGCAGTTGCGCTATGTTGCTGAGTGGTTTGGAACCTAACGCTATCGACTCAGATAATGAGTATATAAAAGTAGTTTATAAATATGGCGATACTGTTGTAGCTGCTAATCAAATAAAAGCTTTAAAAGAATTTGGAGTAACAGCATCATTTATTCAAACAGGAAGTTGGGCAGATATTGAATCTTTATTGTTAAAAGGTGTTCCTGTTCCGATTGGTATTCTTCATAAAGGTCCTGTTACTGCACCTGTTGGGGGTGGCCATTGGATTTGTTGTGTTGGTATAAGTTCAGATAAAAACCACATTATTGTTCACGATCCTTTTGGAGATTTAGATCTTGTGAAAGGTACGTATTTATCTGCGGATGGAAAATATAAAAAATATTCAAAGAAAAATTTAGGTCCTCGCTGGCTTGTGGAAAGCGATCGCAGTGGTTGGTTTATTAAAGCTACAGCCTGGTAATTTTACTTTTAAAAATTTATAAACGCAAAGTGCCCCTTAGCTCGCCGTTTAGCTTGCGACTCACGCAGGAGCAGATCCAGTGGCTCGATGCCTGGTCCAGCGACACCATGTCTCGCAGCGCCGCCATCAGGCTTCTAATTGCCGATGCCATTCGCTTGCACCGTGACGGCATTCTTCCCCGTACCGCAAGGCGTGATGAGCAGTGAGTTACTTTTTGCTATTCTCAAATAGCGAATTTATTTCTTTAATTTTATGAACTGGCAGCAAGTTTTAAATAACTGGGATATTGCGGAAGAAGACAAAAAAACAAAATTCTTAGACAAGTTATATGATTTTTATGGTACTACTTCAGGTTGTTATACAGGTTTATTTCAACGTTTTAAAAATGATGTATTTGTGTTTGCTCGATTTGTTGTAATAGAGCACAACGAGCCTATTGAAAATTTATTTACGTTTGTTGCTAAGATTGATTGAGGCGTTTTAACGGTTTAATACTTGACCAGAGATTACGCTAAAGAATATCGCGAACATGGCGGTACAGAAAAGCAAAAAAAACGACGAGCTGCTCGTAATAAAGCTCGTAGATATATGGAAAGAAACGGGCGTGTGCATAAAGGTGATGGTAAAGAAGTAGACCATAAAAATTTTAATCCGACTGATAACCGCCCATCAAATTTACGTGTGGTTTCTAAAGAAACAAACCGAGAGAAACAACCTAAACGGAGTTAAAATTTAACTATGGAAAAGCATAATTTTGTACAGCGCCCTGGCGGTTTAGGACCGATGGCTGATCGTGTTAAGCCTATCGGGACCTTGGCTACTGAAAAGCCTGCTATGTATGCTAATACGCCTGAGGCGATGGAGTTCAGGCGTGCAACTACTCTGGACGACATCAACCGTATTTACACCCAATACCGACGCGATCGGGGGGAATACGCTCGCGAGCCCGTGGGGCCGATTAGTTATGGTGAGGGGAATATGACTGAGAGTGCCCAGATAACTGGACCTGCTGGTTACAACCATAAAGATGCGTTGCAGACTCCAATGCGTCCGTTAGATATGAATAAAGCTGAATACTTAGTTACTACACAAAATAGTATGGATCCTAATCTTCGTGCTCAGTTACAAATTTTAACTGATTTACCACAGCAAAATTTTTATAATGCTCAAGATATGACGTATGCAACATATACTCAAAATTATCAATTACCTGGATCTTTGCCCCTTCAACTTCCTGGAGTTGGTACAAAAAAATGATGATTAATAATAATCAACCAGTTCGTTTAGCTGGTATGCGTTTAGGTTTAGGTCCTGCAGATGTTACTAAATTAGTTTCTAATCCTTCAGAAATTACCGCTAGACTTCGCTATCAAGAGACTTTTCCGCGTAGTTAATGCAGTTGCATTCTGCTGAGCTTAATTGGATAACACCTGACGCTGAAAAGGTTATAGCTCGGCACGCAAGAGTTTCTACTGACAACCCTAATCGTGCTGAGTATTCGCAATTACTAGAGTTTTGTATTCGCCACGGACATTGGAGTGTATTTGAGCAAGCTTCCGCTTCATTCGAAATCTCCACAAATCGTGCATTGTCTCCTCAGCTTTTACGACATCGGAGTTTTACTTTTCAAGAATTTTCGCAACGTTATTCTGATCCGATTAAAATTTTAAAAAATTTTGATGAAGCCTATAAGTTTGATTTAAGGACAAAAGGAGAAACAAACCGGCAGAGTAGTGTAGAACAGCTACCGTTATATTTACGTCAGCACTTTTGGAATAAGTTTGAAGATATTGATCGTCAGATAAAAACTGTTTATGCTGAGATGCTTGAGTTAGGAGTTGCTAAAGAGTGTGCAAGACATATTTTACCTTTATATACCCCTACAAGGTTGCATATGAGTGGTACGATTCGTAGCTTTATTCATTATGTTGGCCTACGTGGTAGAGAAGAGACTCAATTAGAGCACCGTCAAATTGCTCATAGCATAGGTTATTGTTTGAAAAAAGAACTACCGACTGTTATAAATGCGGTTAAAAACTCTGAAGATACATCGTTAACTGGTTGGTCTTCTTTACGTTAATTCTCTGCTCCAAGGATCATTATCTGTTGAAGATTTTTGTGAATTAGAAATAGTAGCCATCAAACTTGCGTTTTGATTTTGCATCATTTGAATAGCTTGTTTATGTTTTTCTAATTCAAATACGAGTCCTTCTGTTTGTACTTTTGCCCAATTTTGCGCGTTTTTTGATAACTCTTCAAGCGCATTTGATGCGTGCGGAAAAGCAAAAATTATTCCGTTGTTTGCTTTAGTTTGAACTTTTTGTCCTCCAGTATTTTCTGCTAACCCTTCCAAGAAATTATATGCTTGCTGAGGTTGTATATTTGCAAGGTACGCGAGTTGCGTAGGTTCTACTATTCCGTTATTTACTTCATACAAAGCACTAAATGTAGATGTAACTCTTTCAGTGTTACTTTTTCGTTCGTTATTTTCCAGCATTCTCACTTTTGCAGCACTTAGACCTCCCACCACACCAGCACCAAAAGCCATAGAAACTCCAAAAAATTCTGGAGATTTAACTGTAAGTAGTGTTCCAGTCGTAAGTCCAGCTGTTAATGCACCAAAACTAATAAGAGAAAAGTTAATTTTCGGAAACCTTGTCATGTTTTTGAAAAGCAGAGTCCCATTTAGAAGTTGTTGGATCTTGAGCAAATTCGACTGGTGAAGGCAGACGATCAGGACCAGTGGAAGCTCGGTCAGATTTTAAATCAAATCCTTTAAGACGTAACCCTTTTATTGAGGGAATACCGTCTTTTAACACAATCTCAATACCTTGCAGCTTAAGGATATTTACAAGAGCTTCTTTTGTCCGCTCAATAAATCGATGCTTAGCCGCAGGTTTATAACCGCAAGCTTTACAGAAATTAGCGTAGCTCGGATATAGCGAACCATAAGCATTAGCAATATACATTCCTTTTTCCGATTCCTCAATTGATGGTTTTCGAGCTCCCTGACCTACCGGTGTGGTTGAGTTTGGAGCATAGAGACAACAATCATTTAACCAAGAAACAAACTGATTATTGAATAGTAATGCTTCAATATTTGTTTTATTTAGTGAAGGAACATGTTTAGTTGGGTTAGCCATAATATCTTTCATGTCGTTGTAGTTCATGGATAATGCCCATGAAACAATACCGCTCATTTCTTTTTCAAAAATACCTTCAATATGATCGTCATAAACACTAATAAGTTCTTTTCTGGAACTTGGGGGTATCACTTTATCCATAACAATTGTCAAACGGCGACGTTCTAAACCGCTGCTAGAATCATTTGATGTAATGTGTTCGTTACTTGCAATACAAACTAAGCATTCTGGTTTGAAGCTAATTATTTCTTTTCCATATTTTCTTTCAGCACGTAATGTGTCTGAAGCAGATGTCAATTTTTTGAGCACATCCATTCGTTTGTTGTAATTGCTTTCATCAGTTAAAAGCAGCAGTCTTTTACCGATTAAGTTATACGTTTCGAATTTGTTTGTTTCAATTATTTCGAGACTTGACGTGTGGGTACTGTGAAATCCCGCTAAAGCAACCATCAGTTGTTGCATGGTTGATTTTCCGGTTCCTCCGGGTCCTACTAAATGAAGAAACCTTTCTCCGGCTGTGTAACCAGTCAATATCGCACGAGCAAACGCCTGGATTAAAAGATCTTGACCTGGATTCAAACAGTTACTAAGCCACGTTTTGAATTCAGGGCAGCTTGCAGTGCCATCATATGTATATTGAAGCTTGTGTCGGAGGTATAATTCTTTCTGTGGACCTGGAGCAAACTCCATAGTCTGCGTGTCAAGAATTCCATTCTGAAAAGCAATAATTCCACGAGCTTTTGTCCATATACTTTTTCGTCCTCCGTCGTTAGATCTCAACAATTTTGCTTTTAAGATTAAATAAACGCTGTTAATTGTTGCACTAGTGTATTTAGCTAGTACTCCAGCTATTACAAAAGAATCAAGAGCTTTTACTATGCGTCTTTTAATGTGTTGTTCGTCTTGATGATACCAAATATCATAATCAATATCATAATGATAAAATTGATCTAGATTACTGTCGTAAATAAAGTCATCTCCTTGATTTGCAACAATAATATCCGCAACATCATTTTCAGAAAATTGACGATTTTGACTGTTGCCAGAATTTTGCAGACTAATGAGCTGTGTGGGCGTAGAAGGTGTTTTCATACTTGTTGTTTTTGATGTTTGTTTTGGTAGGACTGAGTTATCGTCTGTTTTATTTTCTAATGAAAAAACAGAAATATCTAATACTGAATTGACCTGAGTCTTTTTTAAATTTTTAATTTCTTTTTTAATAGTTTCTGGTACATGCAAGTCATAAATTTCTTTCGAAACTGTCCTGATTTTTTTCCAAGCAGCAATTACTCCTAAATCAGAGGCCAGGATTACAGCAGGTTGGATTTCTTCGACATCCTTAATTGAATTTAAAATTCGATCGAATTTGCCATCTAGGTCGTGCGGGTAAGCATAGATATTATAGAACGCATCATGTGCTACTGTCAATGGTGAGACGCATACAGGTATTTTATTTAACTGCAGCCAATTTGACCATCCTATTAATTCTTTAAAAACCGCAGCCATGGTTGAGCTACGATCCTCAACAGGTTCTCCAGCTAATACATTTTTAACGGTCGAGGAGATTAATTGCCGCAGATCTATGCCGTTATCTTCGACATGAGCTTTATCTAAAATTTCTTCTCCGTTAGCACTTTGCTTGCTATTAGTTACAGGCAGTAAAGAAAAAACTTTGTAAGCTTCGTCTTGCTTATTGATCGGAATGAATTTACCCGGAATCGCAAATACATTTTTACCTGGTTTGGGTCCGTAGAACAAATTAGGGATTGTCGTGGCCCTTATGTCAGAGCCTGGGATACTTGCGTAAATTTTTTGTGTGAAAAATTTGTAAAAATTAGGATCGAATATAGGTTTTTCTAAGCCAAAAACAAGACGAAATCTTGGCCAATCTTTCGTTGTTGACGGGGAGTGATATGCGAGTGTTAAGTATTTTCTGCAAACTTCGAGCTCTAATGCTTGTTCTGGGGTTAATTCTTGTTTCTGGACCTTATTACCATTACCATCTTTGTAATCTGCTTGATTGTCAATATCGACAATTATTAATCCAGCTTGAATTACATTGGTTGCATCGGCTTGTCTCTTGCCTTCGAGCATGTGCCATGCACACAAACCATAACCTTTTTCTAGTTCTTTTTGTAACTCATCTACATTTAATTCTTCTGCGTTCCAATTTGAATTAAATGAAGTAAAGTTGCCGCCAGGAGAAATTTTACCCGTTTTGTCGTTGACATATTTAGAAACGACTGAATTTATAGAACAGATAAATTTCATAGTTTGCTGCAGGGCGCCTGTAGTATGCCAGAAAACGGAGTCAAAAATTCAAAAGCAACCCTTAAGAACCCCGTCGAAGGTTTATTTTTTTAATTAATTTTCTGACTTTAGATTGTAATACTGCTTAACTACTTCGAACCAACTTTCTTCGTCTTTTTCTATTTCGTCCGACTCAAACGTAAAAATTTGAGTATTAAATTCTTTGATTGCTGTGGTTACGATAATTTGTGTTTTATCTATTTTAATACCCAAGCAATTTTCGGCGGCAGCTTTGTAAGCAGCTAACTGAAGCCGAGTCTTTTTTACTTTAAAAACACCAGATATTAAAGCTTTTCTTGTTTTTTCATCGATATCTAAATCTTTTTTTGGGAATCTGGCTGCGTAAGGTCCGTTGCTTGTTTTAAAATCAGCTAGAACTATTTGAGCGTTTTGGTTTATATAAATTAAATCACAACATCCTGCATATCCGTAGCCTGTTTTTTTGTCGTAATAATGTATTCTTCCAACACCATCATCTCCTACATACTCTGACCATCTAGGTTGATTAAACGGTTTTTCTGACCACAACACACGTCCTCCTTTAAGGAGATCGTCTAATAGTTCAGGTATTCCATCCCAATAAAGTTTATATTTTTCAGGTGGAACTGTGAGAATTCCTTTTAAGTAATTTTCTACGCCATTATGAATCCACGATCCTCTTTCCGCAGCTTGATCTGCTGCTCCTGGATTCATTAAATTCCAGTGCGCTAATTTTTTTCGAGTTTGTTCAGTCTGGGTTGCGCTGAGAATAGTAGTTACAGACGGTAAAGGAACAGGAATACCATTACAGATGTAATGCCTTAAACCATTTAACGTTACGCGAGTTTCGGACAAGACAATAGTGTCAATTTATTTAATTTTAGAATGAATCAGAGATTTCTCCAATGCTCTCATCGTCTTCGTCGCTTATAAAAAATTCTCGTTTTTGATACTGGTATTGTTTATTACGTCGTTCAAGTTCGCTCATTAAACACAATGCTGCCGAGTAGCCTTCGAGTGTAATTTCTGCACATTCTTCTGAGTCTCTGGGTTGGCCTTCGTGGTCAATGCACTCAGTTAATAATTGAGTGCTTATTAATATAGCAGTGATTTTATCTAATTTTAAACTTTGTTCTTTTTGTAACTCAACGAGTTGATTAAGAGTTTGAATAAGCTTGGCACTCATTTTACAGAAACTTTAGGGCGCAGCCAGCTTACTTCGTAATCAATGACTGTACTAGGTACTGCTTCGCCCGTTTTTTGAAAAAAGAACCACGCTGAAGTTACAGAATCTTTTAGTTGCTTACCGTCAGCACGAAATGCTGGTCTTGGGCTTAAAATCTTAATATTTACTAACGATGCGTCCTTAAGAAATGCTTCGCGACCCCGTGTGGGCTCAAGGAAAGTAAGTCGATCAAGAATACAAATTCCTTTGTTAGCAACTTGCAAGCCGTACTCAGTAATCCATGGTGTGTGTTCTTTTAATCCCTGAGTGATTGCAATTACCCAGTCAATTTTGTTTTTATGAGATTCCCACCATTTAACACTTTGAATATTGCGCTCGTCATTATTTAAGATTATGTCGCTAGAGCCACTTTCTTTTACTTGTTCGTAAAGCTGACCTTCAAAATCTGCAGGAAGTAAAATGGTCCCAGAGCACAATTTAGATTTTGCCACCGGATTAAAAATGAACTTTGGAACCTGGTAAAACGACATGACTTCAGAAGAACTGACTGAAAAACTTAAATCTTTTATGGGTTTAGAGTTAGATCTTAAACATAAATTATTTTTAGACGGGCTTAAGAGTTTAGACGAGGAGTCGCGTGATTCAATACTAAGTTTAATTTTTGCTAATTATTTAGTTAGAGGAAAACTTCTTAGTAATATATGCACTTGGTGTTTAATTAATGACGTTGATCTTCCACATTATTCCGAACTGTTAAATATGTAAAAAAAAAACGCCCCCCGTGGTGGGAGGCGTAAAACATTTTTTAAGATTAAAAATCCAGACCCGCAGCCTTGAGTGCCGCTTTCTGTTCCTCAGTAAGTTCCCGATCACTAGCGGCTTTTTTTGCCGAAGGTGGTTCTGAGGCTTCATTTTTTTTCTTGCTGGGCTCCGCAGCTGCTGGTGGAAGCGTCTGTAAGGATGCTTCAAACCCAGCTTCGAGGCGTTTAGGGTTAGCCTCTACGAATGCCCCTTTAATGGTCGTGTGATCTTCTCCCAGAGGTAGTTCAACCAGATTCGCACCGGGGATAGAAGAACGAAGTGCAGCTGATACCAGCTCTCCTCCATCACTTTCAAGCCACGCTGCAACATCTTCGATGAGCTTTTTTTCTTCGTCACTCTGAGCCGGGCGATCTTTAAACTCAAGTGCGTTGTAATTAATTTTGGCGCCGTCAGCACCTGTCATTGGATCTCGTTCATTAAAAGATTTTTGAACGAATCGGGTGCTGGTAATTACTTCACCGACATTAATACGGTTGTTGTAAAGCGTTTGGAAGTAAGTGATAAAGTTTTTTTGACTTGATTTACCACTGATGATACTCGTGCAGACGCATCTAGGAGGTAGTAAACGATGATTAGGTAAAACACCGATATAACTAACTCGAATAAACTCTTCATGCGATCGCATACCGAGATTACCGAAGTATGGTGTAAAACCAAGTAAGATGAATTCAATTGGTATTCCATTGTCGTTACTATCGACAATGGCCGCTTCAGGATCAGTGTCGGATTTCCAACGACGTGCTTGAAGATCGATTCGGAGTGTATGGGGTGGGATTTGGCAGAGAATCTCATCAGCCGAAAATTTGCCAGCGATAAAAACCATGGTTAGTTAGAGCGAAAAATCAAGAGAACCTAATGCAGCAGTCGAAACCAATCCTTTTTCAGGATCAGCAGCCTTTTTAGGAGCTGCCTTTTGATTCCGTGGTAAATACAGAATCTTGTCAACACCATAATTCAAAAAAATACGATCGTCTTTTTCTGAGGTGCTTACTCGTCCGACAGCAATTGTTGGTGTGCCTGCAGGTAATTCTGCAAGTTGTCCAGACAACTCATTCCAACAAGAAACTTTCATCCAATTTGTTTCTTGGTTTTCGTCTTGCCAAGCAAGTGATCTATTAGTAACCGTACTATCTCCAAGTTGAGCTTCGTCCGTTTTAGGACCTAGCCCACCCGTAGCAATAAACAAATTGATCGCTAAAAGGTCGTTCCAGTTTTTATTATTGACAACCAACATTGGTTGCATTTTTAACAAACCATCTGGGTCAGATTTTGTGGGACCTACCGCAAGAAATACTTCGTCTTTTTTAAGGCTTGTTAAAACTTTCCCTACATAGTGATCGCTTTTTTGTTTCAGTGAAACTTTGGTTAAAACTTTTTTGTCTGTTGAAGGTAAAGCTTCAGCAATTAAGTTAGATACTCCTTCTTCTTCTTGAATGGCTTCGTCTTTTACTCGAAGACCTAGTAGAAAAATGTTCATACGTGAATAAGTCGGTAAATTGTTGAGCGGTGAACTTTAAAAGCCTTAGCGATTTCCTTTACAGGCACGCCTTGGCCAGCAAAGACTAGCGCCAATTGCCTGTCTGCGCTAGTGAGTTTTGAAGCTTTTGCATTTTTATACGTATTGTGAAATGGGTTTATGCAATTTTTTTTATGACAACTTGGCCGCACATAGGTATCGCTTGGAATATCTAAATAACTTAAAATTAAGGGCCTTACATAAAATTTTGTACCTAATACGTAAATAACTGGGGTGTTATTACAAAATGATTTATTCCAAGTTTCGCAATTTTTATAATTAAATTCATTGTAAGCAAGTTTTTTAAATAATTTACTTATATAACATGTTTTTGCTTGTTCGTTACGTAATGTAAAAGCGTCACCTTTGAATGCGCGAGCTATGTCAATAGCCTGTGCATTGGCGTGGAGACCATCGTTGGCTGTTATTGCAAGTTGTAATTGTTTATTATTTTTTTCAACAATTAATGAATAGTTAATAAACATCGTTAGGCTCAAAATACCTAGGTTGCAGAATAATGTTCACTTCAAACTCAGACGCAAATAAAAAAGGGTACAGCTTACGCCACACCCTTATTCGACTTTTTAAAATTTTTATAATTTTGTTCATAGTAGGTTTAGTCGCTGGTAGCAGTCTAAACCTTATTTATTTTTTGTTTCAAACACGTAGCTGGTCGTAAACACCACCTTTCCCTGGTAAATTCCCTTCGCGGAGTAGACCTGAGATATTTTTATCTAAAAATTCTTTAATTTCTCTGTCAGAATAACCTGCTTCCCTAGCAGCTTCTAAGTCTTCACCTCCGAAGTAATCACCACTTATGCCATAAGCAGTTGAAATTCCTGTTCTGGGTGCTGGAGTAGAAGGTGCATTTACAAACTCTTGAGTTTGTAATGGATTACTAAATTTGGTTTGTGGAACGGGCGTTAAACCAGGCGTTGTCCCGTATTTTCCAGCTAAAACATCTGCTTGTACTTGCGGGTTAACAAAAGAGTAAGGTAAATTTAATTCTTTTTGAATATCTTCTGCGAGATTTAAGCGACCGGGGCCAAAAAATTGTTGATTTTGGATTAAGAAATTTTTAATTTCATCCGTGCTATATCCCTCTGATTTTGCAGCTTCGATGTCTTTTGCACCAAAACCAGGACCCCCTAAATTAGGCCTGGAGAAAAAATCATAAGATTGTTTTGTAGTTGTTGGTGTCGGTGTCGGTGTCGGTGTCGGTGTCGGCGTTGTTGCTGCCATCGCCTTCGGTTCCGGCATCAGAGAAAATTCGGAAACTGTCGTAGGCATTTTTGGAGCTTTGTAACCTAAAACTCCACCTCGCCCTTTTGTAGTTGCTGTCGTTTTAAAAACTGGTGCAAGCCCTTCAAATCCTTGCTGCCCTTCTTCGTCTTCTTTAAATAATTCTAAAAGATCTAAACCTAAGCGAGAACCTGCAAGTGCTAAGAAATTGCTGGGTGCTTTATATCGAGCCGCAGTCATTTTTTACAGGGTGTCTGCTAATAAGTATAAATTAAAAGACATAGCTTTGTTACTTCGGTGCTTCAAAAGTTTTGAAACCTGCGAAAGCTTTGGCTCCTCGCACGTTTCCTGTTAACCGTGGTTCACTTTTTGTATCAGATGCTTGTTTTGTTTGTTTGTAAGTATCCCTTAAGCCTGGAAAATATTTAAATAATGTTGATTCATCTGGTATCTCCGTTAATGAAGCACCAAAGAAATCACCAGCAAATCGTGTGGGCATGACAATCTTTTTTTAAATTTTAACCGTTTTTAATGAATAAACGCATCAGATTAAAGCCAGGACCGACAACATTTTTTAAAGTTCTCATATTCATTTTTGCTATTTCGTGATCTTTATAAAACTTTGCTTCTTCTCGACTTTTAGTATAAGTGACTAATGTTTTATTTTTTTGGTCCAGGCAATTTGAAACGAATGAATCGTCTTTCGTTATAACCCATACCTCCTGAAATCTTAGGAGTGGCATCGTTTGAGTTTCCCCAAGCGTATAAAGCTTTCGCGGATAAGTTACCTTGTTTTTTTTAGTTTTACCAGAAATTTTTATATTCTTTATACTATCTTCAGTATTGTTATTTTTTAAATTTTTTTCAAGATTTCGCGCTCTGTTAGCTGCTTTTAATGCTGAGTCAAAAATTTCTACTGTGAAACAAACATAGTTATTTGTTTTTACACAGCCTACATAACCTCCTTCTACTTTAGTAGTCCATACAGTTTTGTTTTGATCGACTAAAATGTTTGCGTTTAGCATGATTTTTTTGAATTTTATTATTTAAATCTTAAACAACGGACACGTAGATGTCGAGTGTGGTTAACCGAGTATTCATCATTTTTCTGCCCACGTATCAGCTATCGATGCGTCCGCTTTTGAAGGAACGATTTTTAAAATTGTCTCAGCTGCTTCTCGCATACATTTTTCAAGAATATCTTTATATGCGTCTGCTTTTGTTTCAATAACTTCTAAAACAATTTCATCGTGCACACAAGCGATTAAAAAAGCATCTTGGTTAAGATATTCGTTAATTTTTGCTAAAGATAATTTAAGTATATCTGCACCAGCACCCTGGATTAAAGTGTTAGCGCAAGCAGTCATTGTCGCATCATCATAAGACAGTAATCGACGCCTACCTAGAGGAGTTCTAACATAGCACCAACCATCTTCGACCATGGCAGCTCTTTCTCTATGCCACGCTCTTAGCCGTGGATAAGCAGCATGAAACCCCGCGTGAGCAATCTTGGCATCTGACAAAGAAATTATTTTTCCAGACTGAGCTGCATATGTTTTGTATTTACGGTATCCCATGCCGTAAAGAAGCGCAAAATTAAGTGTCTTGCCTTCTTGTCTTTGTTGTTTAGTTACTCCATCTATCGGTACTTTGTATATCAAACTTGCTGTAACTGTATGAAGATCTTGTTTATTTTTAAATGCTTCGATCATTTGCGGGATGTTTATAAGCTCTGCTCCTAACCGAAGTTCTATCTGAGAAAAGTCACAAATAATAAGTTTGTAACCTTCACTCGCTCTAAAACAACCTCTAAATTCACTACTTCTCGGAATTTGCTGAGCATTTATAGCAAACTCAGCTTTAACTTTTTTTGCGGTCTGTTTTCTTACACCGGATGAAGTGAATCTTCCGCTGTTAGCTCCATATTGATTATATCCACTATGAATTTTATTGGAGATAGGGTTTATGTTATTTATTAGTTTTTCTACGTGCTCTAATTTTGTTTCTATTTTTACTCTTTTTCTGTACATATTCAATATTAAATTTTCACTATCAAACTCACCTAAAGCTATTTGAGACAAGGTCGGTTTACCCGTGTTTTGATCAACCGGTAATTCAACATTTAATATTTTAAAAAGTTTTACACACTGAACACCTGAGCCTGGGTTAAATTCTTTTTTTGGTTTTTTGCCTATAGCTATTTGACCATCTAAATTTTTTGGAAGTTTAAATTCTTCAGGAAGCGCAGCATCTAAAGCCGCGCAAAACTCAAGCGTTTTTTGATTTAATTCATTACTTATATCTTTTTTTAGTTCGATTAATTTTTTTATATCCACGTTGAACCCTCTGTGGCACATTGAGGCTACAGGTCGAATGCATTGTGATTCCAGTGAATAAATGTCAAGTAAAGATTCTTCCGCTAATTCTTTAAGTTGCAAAGCTGCAATTTTTGGAAGAAGTTCTACGTCTCTTGCTGCGTACTCAATTTGATTTAAATCGAGCTTTTCTTTAGACCAATCTGATACTTGTTGTTCTTTGCTTATTTCTATTTCTAATCTGCGTTGAGCAACAGCTTTTAGACTGCAAGAAATATCTGCAAAATAAGGTTTCTGTGCTTGAGGACTGATTCGTTTCTCTTTAAAACCTGCTCTTAAACATCTTTCGGCTATGTAAGTATCAAAAATTTTTCCTTTAAAATCAATACCAATTTTTAATAAAAATTGAAAATCAAAATTCATGCTGTGAGCAACAAGCATCTCTCTTGTCTCTATTAAGTTATTCAATTCTTTGTATTGTTTTAAATTAAATAAATCAAAAACATAAACATTCCTATCATCTATTGTGTCATCAGTTGAACATAACTGAATTAATCTGATGTCAGAGATGCGGGCATCCAGCCCAGTAGTTTCCGTGTCGATACAAAGTTTTTTTATGTTTTTTAATTCACTCAATGCTTTTTCATACTGTTCGTTATCCGTTATGTAAATTAAATTCATAATAAAAAAGGCGCCCCGGTGGACGCCTCAGTTTACTTGTTTACGGTCAAAAATGGATAACGGACGATTGTGACCTAACACGTTGACTCCAGCGCATTGATATGTAGCTAGTGAGGTCTCCCCAATGGTTTGCCACAGCGAGACCTGATTCAGAAAGCTCAATCAAGTACACTGTACGTCTTAGTAATTCGACATTGGCGGTGTTGTCGCGGTCTTTGGCGCCATATTCTGTAGTCTTGTCAGTTACCACCAAACCCCACTCAGCCAACAGAGCAAGACCGTCCCGGAGAGCTGTGTACACAGGCGAAGCGTGGTAGCACTCCGACCGACTTATTCCTGGTGCTTTCGCGATTGGCCTATAGCTTCCGTCAGCATCTTTTATAAATCCTCTAAAACAATCAGAATCTGCACTAATTGTTCCGAGGTAAGCCAACTCATTAATTGTCGATACTGCAATTTCGCGTAACGTTTTTTTATCTTTGTGTTTTAGTGAAGATAAAATCATTGCTGCACCGATACTTTTAAGGCTATCTAAACTAATTAGTTCTGATATAGCTTCTGATGGATCACTAATTTCTTTTACAGGACGAATGTCGCTAATTCGTTGAATCTCTTCGCCAGAGCGACGCCGTTTGACAGGCTCAATTCCTTCAATCGCAAACTTTGCAGCCAACTTAGCAAGTGTTGGATTTTTCTTTTGTACACTTAGAGAAAATAGTTTTTCTGCATTGATCTTTGACGGCTTGATGTGATCAAGAATGTCAATAACGATTGATGGAGTGCTTTCTGTTACTGAAAACAAAGCTGAAGCTTCAGCATTGTCAAGTGCTGTATCGCCAAGTTTGAAAAGGACTTTCATGGGAGGAAAGACATGACCAAGGCAAGCTAAACAGTCTTTTTAGTAATGCAGGTTATTTTAATATTTTTTTAAGTATTTATTTCGTCGTTTGGTAACACAGTCTATCGTGAAGATCATTTAATGCTTTTGTGCTCATATCCCATTCGATTATTTGGTCGGTCAGCTGTTCTGACATAAGGCCAAAATCATTGGAATAATCAAATATAATTTTTTTATATCTTCTAAATTTTTTACTCTGTCCATGTATCTGACCAATAACAGACTCCATTCAAAATTTTATTGCAAACTTTAATAGATCCATCATCGGTATTCAACCACAAATCTCCTAACTTTGCAGTTTTAGGTGGTTTACAGATGTTTTCATAATATTCTATTATGTTTTGTATTTCTTCATTATCTTTTTGTCTATCTATTTTCATAAATTGTTTTTATTAATACACATATTATCTTATAGATTTTTGAAACAAATCAACTGACGACGTATCGTCATGAATGTTGACTAAAAATACTTCATCACTAAATTTATGCAAAACTTGTGGTTTTTGTCCTATGCAAAAAGAGTTCCATTGAATTTCTTTTTCGTCTTTAAATGCGTTTAAACGGCGAATAAACGAATCCGAAACATTAGAGTCTCCGTCCGTAATCATCAAGAAATCGGCTTTTGGGTCAATTTCTACTTCGTTAAGCACGTGACTTATTACACTGGAAAAAGAAGTACCTCCTTTTGTCATCCACGTCATAACGAAATCAATCAAACTTTTATTATCATTTTGATCAGGTTTGATAATAACGCTGTTTTGTATAACTGAATCAAATAAATGTATTTGCAGCTCTCTGCGCTGTTCTAAACATTCTTGAGCTATAACATAGGTTATTGCTTTGCTCCAAATTTCGGGTTGTCCTGCCATAGATCCGCTAATGTCTATGTACATAACAATCGGTCCTTTATTTAATTCATTAGTCTTTGCTTCGTAATCTTTAGTTAGAAGTGTTTTTTGTGCATATTTGATAGCAAAAAGAGCTTGTCCGACTTTATCTCCAGCCAAAGCAAGTTCAACTGGATAAGCATTTTTTACATCATCTGAGAATTTTATCGCAACTACATCACTGTAATTACTTTGTGCTTTTTTTGCACGCTTTCGGTTTGCCCAAGCACGCTTTAGAGCACCAATTTTTTTTATTAGATTATTTAAATTTTTATTGTTTTTAAGTTTTTTAGCAAGATTTAGTTTTTCGTGGAGATCATTAGTCTTTGTTTTGGTCCCAATATTGTCTCCAGCTAATACTTCTAATGTCTCATTAAGTTCGTTTGCTTCTTGATTAACTTTATCGATTGCTTTTTCGAGTGCAGGTTTAAGTTTGTCTGCAATTTGTTGAAATTGTTGTTCAAGTTGCTTGCCTAGTTCCTTACCTTTTTGCCTCAACTCAGCGGCAAGTTGATCATTTCCTTGTTTTTTAGCTTCAATGAATTTCTCACGCAGTTGCTGGACTTCATCTCTACCTTGTGTAAGCATAAATACCAGTTTTTCGTTGGTTTGAATTTGTTCTTCAATCAGCTCGCTTATTTTATTAAGTATATTAACTGCATTATTTCCAGCGTTGAATTGATCGCCACAAGAAATTGCTACAATATTTGGCCATGCCGAAGCTTGGCAAATATTAATAAACATGTTTAGCCAAAAAGCATTTTCTGGTTTGTAACCTTTCGGATATGGAGGATTTTCGTTGTTTTGTTTCGCTCTGAAATAAGTCTCTGCTTCGTCATCGCTGATTAATGGTGTTACTATACTACCATTATAAAGATAATCAAAAATTTCTTTACCAAAACGCGAAAGCTGTGTGATGTTGTAATGATCAATTAAATAATTAACAATAGGTTGCGTTTCCCGAACAAAATCTTCCCACAAAAAGTCGCACAGAGCTGAGACAGACAAAACTAAAGGTTCGTTATGAGTTAGGCGAATAAACTCACGTTCTTTTTTGAAATTCATGACGTAAGCTCCGAAATAGATTTTGCAATCATTTGTTTTGATTGTTCTAAAGTTTGACTCAATTTTGTAGCATCTTGCCGCGTAGAAGCAGACATTCGATACTCATTAGAGTCAAGGATAGAACTAAGTTTTTGATCTAACGTAGACAAATCGTTATGTGATTTACGCAATTTACTAACTAGTTTGTTTAAATCACCGATTGCTTTAAATTCCTGAGAGTTAACTGTATGATGCTCCGTCATAAGTCCATTATGAGCTTTTTTGATGTCTGCGACCATTTTTTCCGCCGTGGGGATAGCCTGAGCCAATACTTCTTTGATCACATTTATGTCGTCTACATTTTTGTAAATAATGTGGATTAGTGGTTTATGGAGATGATCAGCATAAACTGTATCATCTCCTTGAACCAAGGCCCACCCACGCATAAATTTTAGAATCTGAACTCGTCGTCGATCACTAATAGTAATTCCTCGTGATGACAGGAGATCAAAAACTTGTGAAAATCTATCCAAGAATTCGTCACTAACAACTATGTCGTTTGCATCTTTGTTTAAAGTATTAAGATCCTCGTAAGTCAATTCTGACTTTACTGCGGGGCGTTTAGTTAGACCCAAAGCCCACTGGTCAAGCAATCTGCGCGATGCTGGTTTTTGTAGTCCATTAATTGTTGGTCTAAACAAAAATCGATCACAGAATGCTTGAAGAGCTTCTTCTTGCGGAAAAGAATTAGTGGCCGCGACGATTGATTGGATAGGCGTGGTCATTACCTGCTTACCATTATTAAATGTTCTCTCGTTGAGGATAGTAAGCAAAGAGTTTAGTACTGCAGAGCTGCCTCTAAAAAGTTCATCAAGAAATGCAATGTTTGAGTTTGGGAGATAACCTTCTGTATCTCGAGTGTATTCGTCTTTAAGTAATTTAGACACAGCTACTGGTCCAAACAACTCCGATGGATCGGTCGTCGGGGATAGCAGATAACCAAAAAATTTGCTCCCTGAAAAACCATTTGATACAGCTCGGACAAGCTCAGATTTTCCAGTACCAGGGAGTCCAAACAAAAATGTATTCTGTTTAGTGATTACTGATGCCAAAAGACCATCAATTACATCTTCTCGTTCCAAGAACGAAGTGTTCAGTGAAGATCTAAAGTTTTGGAGTTTTGTAAAAAGTTGATCGTTCATTGTTTTACTTAGTGTTTAAAATGTGGATACGGTAAGGTTTTGGTCGTGGAAATGGAATTTGTTGTGTCGAAACCCAACATTCATTTTTAAGTAGATGACGAACTTGAACTAATTTTCGACAAGCAAACTGAAAATTTGTAAAACTGACTGCTTCAAGGATATCGGAAGTGTATTCTTCAATATCTTTTAGAAATCCGTTGTGGGATTCAAGAATGTAGATAGTGGTTTTCATTAAAAATCAAGATCATTAACAGAAGTTGCATTGATTGTCTGTACCTCCGCAAGAACTTCAGCTAGACCGATGTTTGCAGAACGAATTAGCTCTGCTTTTCGGTCGAACAGATTCTGTAGGTGCCTGGCTCGTTGATCGTAAACATCTTTTTCTACTTGAATTTCATCACTCAAAGATTCAAGTTGTCCTTCTGATTCAGCCGTTTCAATTTTTGAAATCAAATCTCTATATGTCCCTGAAAGAGACAAAGACTTTTTAAGTGTTTCTAGACCTTCAGTTGAATCTCTTGTTGCTACAATGTTTTCCAGTTCTTGACGTATTTTAATTTTGTGGTCACTAAACTTTTGATAAGCTATATCTTTCTTCTTTGCGTTATCTGATTGCAATTGATTGCCAATCTCCAACAACTCATCAGAAAGAACCGTTAGGTTTTCAAAACCAGGACAGTATGAAGAAATCAAACGCAGGTTTTCAGCTGCAATTTGCCACGAACCACGACGTACTGAACCTCCAGTTTGTCTTTCACCTACTTTAGTTCCCAGACGCACATCGAGATCATCAAGTAGTTCAGCTGCTTTTAGGCAAGCTCTATCTGCTGCTCCTTTTTTAGCAGCCTCCAATACCTCTGTGGTATTTGCAACTGAAGCTTCATAAATAGCTTTAGTTAGTGGATGATCTTTTTTGTTACGTGCTACATCTAAGAAAGCAGGATTTGGTCCGAGAACATAAACATTAATCGGACTTTCAAATTCTTTTTTAGTTGGAAACAAACGCAAGTATGCGTCTTTAGCCATCTTTAATGCTTCTACCTCTTCATTTTTAAACAAAGGTTCGAGAAAGCCACCGACTGTTTCAATCCACTTTTCATGCTCACTAACCCAAAGATTGCAGAGTTGTTTATTAAACTCACTCGCTTTCTGTCGAATGTTCTTGATGCGTTCCATTGCATCTTCGAAGAAATCCTCATGGAGAAAATGAGTATCTCCTTGGTGAATGGTGCACTCGTCGTACAATTTCCGTTGTTCAATGCGCAAATCACTCAAAAACTCTTTAAGTTTTCCCGAAAGATTCGGACGAACTGAAACGGATTGTTGTTTTTCGAGAGTTTCGATAACCGACTGCGGGAGTCGAAGATCATCAAACTTAATTTGAGTGCTTTGACGCACACTTGCACTAATTTCAACGCGCAGAATAAAAATGTTTTTGTCCATGGTTTTAAGTGTGAGTGTTAGTAAGTTGGATTACTTGATACGGGAGAAAGCAGTTACGATTTTATCCGTAACAAAATCAACGGCTGAGCTTAGTTTCAGTTGCTCAACCAAACTTTTTCGTTCAAGTCTTGCTTGTTTTAGTTTCAGCTCAAGTTGTGCAATTTTTTGATCTAACTTTTCAAGTCTGCTGTGCCCCGTGGGAATAGAAGTAATTCTGACAACAATGTTGGTGTTGTACTCTGGATATCTAAAAAGAGATTCTTTTCCTTTAAAAACATCAAGGTCAATTCCTGAATGATCAGCGCAGATTAGATCTGTTGTTAGATTAGTTCGTGCTGATTCGTAAGGTGCGCCGAAAGATTCATTAAGGTGTGTGAGTGCTGTGTCGCATTCGTCGTAAAGTCTGGCAGCAACTTTGCCTTGCTCTACTAGGTTGTTGATTGTGGGTTTGGTCATGATGGTTTGATTTAGAAGTAATTGCGCCACGTTAAGGGCCGGTGCCGCCCATGTAGTTTACCTTATCACCTACTAAGCACAGAAGCAAGTTAAGTAACTGATTTAAAATACTTATCTTTTAGGAGCGGGTATGTTCACAATTTTAAAAAATGTAAACTTCTTTTTAACCTGATTTTCGACACACAATTTTCGTTGAGTTAATAATTTTAACTTTGTTTAACTTAATCGTGTGTTAATAAATGTTTTTGTTTGTTTAAAGTAATCCTTTACACTGTGTTACTTGTTTGTCACCATTGTATCTGCCGCTTTCTTTAAAAAGATTCACCCAAAATTAAATCGTTATGTTCAGCTATCTTTTTTAAAGTTTCTGGGTTTGTCGAATCATTAAATACAAACTCTACTGCTCCGTGAAGTATTTCATAATCATCAAACCCTGCGTGCGCCATAATCTTTTTAAATAAAAGAAAATAAGCTTCTATTGAAGAATCCGTCATGTCGGCATTAATCTCAGTTTTAATAACACTAGGTTTGAAGTAAACAGATTCTTCTGTTAACAAGACGTTAATTTGCATAATTTAGTAAAACTCAGAGGCAATCTAGCAGTTGGTCGTACAGTTGGCAACCTTTAGGGCTGAGTTTAAGGATGTTGATTCTTGCATCGTGGGGATGAGCTTCTCGTTTGATTAGCCCCATTCCATTTTGATTCTTTTGAGTCTTATCGCCAAGAAGGCAACAGTTACGAGAAACTGAGCTAGACGAAACTTTCAGCTTGCCGGAAAGATCCGACTGCAAGACACCCTCTTTACTTTGTGCGATGGCTAAGAAAATAATTAAAGTTGTGCAAGAAACTTCACGTTGGTTATACGAAGCAAAAGGAAGTAATGCTTTGATGAGATTCATTTAGCTATTTCTAAATAGTTATTAATGTGAGTCTTCGATAGACTTAATTAAATCTTTTAGATGTATTACATAGCATCGTAGCATTTCTGCTGCTTGTGCGTGTTTTGGATTGTTTGATTTAAATAAGTGTTCGTTGTGTAAATCAACAGTGTCTAAGCATGTTTTAATAACTCCGTTCCACGGCTCTCTTATTGGCGTATTAAACTCCCGAGTCACGGGAGGAATCGCAAGTTTCTTTCAAAGTCTAAGCCTCCTCAGTGAAATGATGATAGGAATTGTTTTGTTGATCTTGATTTTTGTTTTAATTTTGGGGTTTGTATTTGGTTTGATTTATGTTTATTCCTCCGCGTGGTTGTTGACCGTGTTCAATCACAACAATTGCAAATGTCGCCGTAACCACGAGGAAACAGAGTACGTTGAGTAGTTTGTTAGTCATTGAAGGTGAGTTAGATTCTTTTAATTTTATACTCTACATTCTTACTCATTTCTTGCGTATCATAATCAGTATAAATAAACCATTTATACTTTGATTGATAGATTCCAGCATTACAAAACTCACCCAACAAAGCATTCAATCGACTTTTTGTAGTTGTAGTTTGCCATCCGGTGTCATTGATAGTTACTGTTTCTTTCTCAATAGTTGCAATGTGGTTGCCGTGCAATTTAATGTTAATTCGTTCTATCTCAGGCAATGTATGTCCGCAATAAATTACTTGAACTTCGGTATTGTCTTTACGCCAATCTTTTCGTTGATAAATAGCAAAAAGCATTTCTCGTTCGATAGTTCTCATGGTTAAAAATGGTGAGGTTTATTTGAGCTGAGCAAAAACAATCTCGCATCGATCTTTAGGTTTGATTGATACATAATTGCCAAGATCCATAACTTCACAATTAAGTCCAGTCCATCCAAGGTGTTCTTTAATCTTGCGAACTACCCACATGCCGCAGTAGTGAGCAGGGATCTTTAGTTCTGAACGATTAACCCAACTGAAGTTAGGACTATCGCCAAATGTATCAGTGTGTTCGATGTTCCATCTAAGAATTGCAGTCATGATGTTCCTTTGTGGGTGTAAACTTGATTTAGTTGGTTTTACGATTAATGCGATTCGCTGGAGAGTCGATGTCTGTCGATGGTGAAAATCAAATGGTTGCGTCTGCGTATGAGGATCGTTTGCGTCAAAGAGAAGAGGCAAAGATCATTTATAAAATGATTATGAAAGGTGAGTTAGGCGATCCTTCTAAATACACTGAAACTTTGAAAGAGTTACAGAATCAAATTAGCGGTATTGGTTTGAAAGGAGTATAAATTAAAAACCACCAATTATTATTTAGTTTTTTCATAATTTACTAGGTGCGTTATCCGGTTCCCAGTCAATGATGTAATCAAGAGCAGGAATCAGGTTGTCTTCAATTTGTTCAATGATGTCACAAGAAATTGTGTCGTCACGTTGAACAATTTGTTTGAATCTTTCCCTTACGTGGTAAGCGAGACTATAACTATCTAAACCGTAAATGTGGTATGGAAAGTGGTTCATTGGTTGTGATAATGTTAGTGCAAGTTTGTGTTTGTTTTGAAGTAATTCACATAGCATTTAAAATGCTTTCGACATCAATTAAGTCATCATTGTTGTCGTAGTAGTAGCAGTTAGCCTCCATTCCCGCTTTGGAGTCGTAAGTCATCCACACTACACGCATAAACTTGCTGGTCATTATGTGTGCAAAATAACTTTGCAGGAAGTCAAAAATCTCGCAATCTTGATTAAACTCCTCTGTATCTAGTTTG
>Ga0172372_10001822_pt1 | contig 32755 bp, 33 predicted proteins | sample LakKiv5m_2_FD_114544 | JGI IMG/M metagenome (GOLD analysis project Ga0172372, IMG submission 114544) | Freshwater microbial communities from Kabuno Bay, South-Kivu, Congo - kab_092012_9.5m | ecosystem: Environmental > Aquatic > Freshwater > Lake | place: Democratic Republic of the Congo... | reverse complement strand
CTAAACAAGAAGTCATTAATAAAATATCTTTATATAATATTTTAGACCTTCTTAAGTAAAATTTTATTTCAAGTATTTCAGATACCAAACCATCATAATCACCAAAAGAATAATGCTTATAATCATCAAGATCGTGGGCCAAAAAGGGCCGGGTGGTTGTTTGTAGGGCAACACACTGTTCTCCAGAAATGTCAAACGAGCAGGCAGGATTTCCGCGACTTTATAGATGTTTGGTTGGAGAGCTTTCCTGAAAATCTGGAAATGTCCGGTGAATTTCTTGGGGTCTCCATTCCACGGCAGTGCTTCCAGTTCAAGGTAATCTCCTTTGGGTGGTTTTTTCAGGCCCAGAAAGGAATTGGTGCTGTCTGTCAGGATCTGGAATGTCTTGTCAAGGGTCAGCACTGGATACTGGATAATGTTTTGGTCGTGCACGTTATCAATATACATGTAGGTATCGGGGATTTTCTTAGCAGGATCCACCGACAAGTACGGCACTTTTTTCAGTTTGTTCTCTACAATCGCAATGACTTCGGGTCGGGCAAAGATCTTCAGGATGAAATTCGACTTGTCCTGGATGTTGTTTGCCAATTCGTAGAACTGGGGGTACTTGTCGATAAACAACACCTTCATCGCAATATCTTCCCCCTTGTATAGCCACCTCAAGTCTTCCTGTAGGAAATATTGTTTTTTCGTCGCATTCGAATAATAACAGATTGTCATAATGTCGCGCTGCATCAGCACCGTATCATCGGGTGGCACAGGTGGGTAGATGTTGGGCCGAAAAAACACAGCGGTCCTTTTCCACAAGTCCGTTGTTGGGTCTGTTTTCTTGTCATAAATATTCCACATGAGGTTCATGTTTTTCAACAAGACCGAATTGAGCGGGGCACAGTAGCTCTTCTTTTTTGAATTGGAGGGCTCTAGGTAGTAACCACACGCACAGAATGGGTTTTCACGGCATTCCTGGATACACTCTTCCAGTGTGCCCCCGCGACTACATTCACCATTGATGGTGTCTCTACAGCTGATGAGTGTGGCAAATGGTTTTAACATTGTATTTTCAAGGACACTAAAATCACTCATAATAAGAATCTTTTTATTTCAAAACAATAAAAAATGAAATTCTTATTTCTTCTTCTTCTGCTTAATCAATGGCACGCCAAGAATTGAACAAGTTGATTTCCAGGAATCTTGTCTTTTATAATGAGACCAAACACAAAATGTCTGGGTTATTCCTTAGTTTTGTCAATGAATATTGTTGTATCCTAACACAAACCCACGATTTCCAATATGTCCTTGTGCCAAAAAAATGCCACGATGAATTCCAATTATATCTGGAAAAAAAAGAAAAATCCATATACAATGATCCGCAGCATTTCCATTACATCGACCCCCCTATAAACCCATCTCTTTTCCATTTCTGCCAGATCCACCAGATTTTCGGCATGTGTCAAAAAATCCAGTCCTATCCTCATTATCGACCAATACCGATTAATCTGGTCATTGAAGAAGTAAAGAGCCAATCGATCCCACAAGAAATGTTCCATTTGCTGTTGGATTCTTTTGAACCATCATGTCTTCCTTTTGTCCTGCCCATGACACAAAAACAAGACGCCCTCCACATTGCCAAACTACTCTTGAAAAATTCTCAAAAATTTCCTCTTTATATTGATCATATTTTTATTACAAATTGGTTGGTTCAACAGGGGTGTTCTATTGAAATGCTAAACACCATGTGGAACAATGGATTCCCTCTAAAATTCCCTGTCCGGCTGGAAGATAATCAACAACAACTCTATTCCATTGATGAAAAAGTTATTGAATGGTGTTTTACCAAATCCAACCAGTATCCTTTTCATCTTTCCATTGACAAGGTCATTATGAATTCTTCTTATAGAGAGGATCTCCATTTTCCCATCATTTATCATTCTATTAAAAATGGTCATTTCCCTTCAAACACTGGGTTCTCGGTTCTGTTGAAAAAAACTGATCTGACCGACAAGGATCTTTATTTCACGGATTATGCCATTCAAAAATTAAAGAATGATCAATTCGACATTGATATCTGGTCTGAAGTTGGGTGGCAGGAGAACCAGGACAAGACCATCCAATTCATCATGACTTTTTGCAAACAAGAGATCCAGACCTTTATGATTATCCATTTGTGCATGAACATGATGGACGTTATTTACGCGGATATGGATTACTGGGTTTTAAAATTTCAGCACTCATATCCGCGATATCTGCAGTTTGTTCATCTGGTCAAATTCTGTAAAAGAAGAGAAAAAACCATCAGAAATGTCGATCAGCGTATTCTCAACCACCTAAAAACGCCAGCATCACCACAGCCCATCTATGATTACCCACCATTCTACCAGAAACACGAACAGCTTGTCGTTTTCCACAATGAGAACAATGAGAAGGTTGAGATTCCAGTTTATTTTTCTTTCTTGAATTCTGGATTGCTCTCCAGGATATCCACACCCAATGGCTTCAGGCCCAATCCAAACAAGGATATTATCGAACTGGATCTTGGACTCCCCAATCTCTTTAGGGATCAAAAGAAAACAATGTGTGATTGGGTCATGTGCTCGTACCTTCGACAGGTGCCCCCCTATTGTTCGATTGAAGATGTGGTTGAATTGTATTATTTGTCCCAGTACCTTATTGACGATATGTGCGAGAAGAGATCCAGACAATGGCTGGAAAATAAATATATCCAGGATTTCGAGATCCACATGAAACACGACAAGAAACAAGAATGTTTATTGTGCTCTTTTTGGCAACAGTCAGGATGATTTTTCTTCTGATTTTTCAATGGGGATCGATTTCCTACAGAGGGGGCACACGATGTGTTGGTGGCTGACGAGTTCTTGTGCGCATTGGGAATGAAAAGTGTGTTGGCATGGCAGGATAATAACATTGTCCCCCTTTTTCATGTCTTCAAGGCACAGATGGCACTCATCCTCACTATCGTTCTCAAGGATGGATGGGGTCATGTTTATTTTCATTTCCTGATCTAGGGTGAATAATGAATTTCGATAAGTGTCCAAACTGTCCTCAATCGCAGTATTGATCATTTCTTGTTCCAGTTTTTCTTCTTCGTGCCGAAGGAATGAAATCGCTCTGTGCAAGAGTGTCCTGAAGGGAGACATTATTTCTTCAATTGGCACTTCTTCTTCGTCTTCTTCCATCTTATTTATTATAATTAACATTTTTCTGTTTTGGTAGTGAATACCACAAATGCGTTCCCTGATTTGTTATAAATCCAAACTTGGCGTATTGCTTGGTGAATTGTAGGATATTGAAACCGAATGTTGTGGTGTCGGAAGTATAGATGCTCTGGTGGGATGCTGAAACTGGGTTGCTCGAACACCCCGTCCCTGAAACAATAAAATTGATATCCTCTTTCCTCATGAATTCGAGGTCGTGGTCGTGTCCGCTCATGTAGAAATCGACATTGTGTTTCTTGAGTATTGGCAATAGGTCTTCGACAAGCTCGTTTGTGTCGCCGTGATGCCCGTTTGAAAAAATCGGATAATGACCCACAACAACTTTCCATGTGGCCGTGCTTTTTTCCAGGTTCCTATCAAGCCACCTATACTGCTCAATATCCTTGTGAGAGTACAACTGGTCAAAATTATACATGCCCATCCCTACAGAGCACATCCTAGATTCGCGAGGGCTGAGCGTGAATGTGTCCAGAAAGAAAACGTGGGCATGACCCCCGTCCTCCTGTGTGAATTTTTTGTCATAGTACCGAAAAGGCATCTTCCAGTGGGTGTTTTCTGTAGAAGAGTACTCGATCTGTGCCTTGACACTCCCCAGATAATCGTGGTTTCCCAGTATGGCATAGAAAGGGCATCCCAGAGCATGATAGGAATTTTCGAATTCCTTCCATTGTGGATCATGGATCGATTGGACCCCATAATTGTAAAAATTATCACCCAGAGATAAAATGGCATCAATCCTTGTATGTTTCTTGAAATTTTCAAGCATCCGAACATGGTGTGCCCTAAGGGGTGTATTGAAGCCAAAATCTCCAAATGTTAAAAAGGTAATCATATCTTTATAAAAACCCCACAATATTCTTTTAAATAACTTTCTAATAAAATTTTATTAGAAAACAACAGTAATGGCTTTAATTGTTTGCGGTGTCTATTTTTACATACAATGAAGCAATGACCCATATGGATACGAATGATTGTATCACACTTGCGATGATGGAAGCAATAAAGAATGTCTTGAGGTCGTTGAACATTTTCTGGCATTCAATCGGTTCTTTTGTGAAGGAGTTGATCTTTACATAGCCATCGACAGCAAACCCCATACTGACAATCCCCATGACGGCCAATGGGATATAAACCACCTGTTTTACCCAGTTTTCTTTTGGGAGCGCAAGGGCAAATGCGAGATAAATCAGATTGGCAATAAAACTTGTAAAGATGATTCCAAAAATAAAATTTTTGTAGAATTGGAATTTTTTAAACATGTCGTTTGATACGGACGAAACACACATGTCTTGGGTGTCCAAACTGGATTCATTTATGACAGCAGACAATATTGATTTCCATTTTTCTTGTTGGTTCTTGTAAGCTGTATCTATATTGTACATGTATACAATCAAAACAATCACAAGCACAAACTGGGCAAAGAATAAACCCTGTTGTGTCTTGAAACTGGTGGTGTCTGCGGAACAACTGGCCCTTATATTCTTGAATCTGTCAAATGACATTGTTTTATTATTTTATTAATATTTTTTATTAAAAAATGAATTTTTTTGAACAATCTTGGGTTATAGATAAGAAGATATGTCCGTGCCGATCTATATAAACACCGATAGTATCCTTCAAAAATGCCAAGAAAATAAAACGGGGGTTCTCCTGATTGTTGCTCCTACAGGCACAGGCAAAACAATGGGCATGCGATCCCTTGTCATCCAGCACAAAAATGTTTATGGGAAGACCATCATGATCCAGCCCACCAATATGGCAAAAGGTTCTATTGATGGTATTAATACAATGACCGCACAGCAATTGATCCATCATTTCCTTCGCACACGCAAATTTGATTGTGATACACTGATTATTGACGAGATCCACACTCTTTGTGTAGAGTACCACACCATCCTTTCCATTCTTCATAAAACAGAATATTACAAAAGAATAAGGGTTGTCCTGATGTCTGCCACCCCCAATGTTGGTGATCTTGAGAATTTTTTTCCTCTCCAGGTGCTCATGGCTCCCGTGGTGTCGCCATTCTCAATTGATATTAAATACGAACCTCTAGAATTCCCGGGGTTCGCACCCTACCGCCAGATGATTAGGCATCTGTGGAGTGTCCTGAAAAAAAATCCAGACCACAAGCGCGTTCTGGTTTTCCTTTACACCCACGACCAGTGTGCGAAAATGGCATCTGAATTCAGGGAACTTGCTCCATTGTACAATAATGGCAAGACACTTGCGCTCTATGGGGGCATGGACAAGAACGACATGGACGAATGGCGTGAATTTTTAGAAAAAGAAGAGAATTTCATTATTTTCTCAACCAATGTCGCAGAAACATCCATCACAATCCCGGGTCTCTCCTTTATTGTGGATTTTGGGATCCGGTGTATCCAGAGGAACAACAGAATTGTTTACAATAATTGCCCAAAATCCAATCTTATCCAGAGGGCGGGCAGGACTGGTAGGACCTGTTCGGGTGTTGTTGTTCGGTGTATGCGAGAAGAGGATTACAACAACCGCCCCGATAAGGACAATCCAGAATACAACTGGGATTTTATGGTCCTCCTGATGTTGCGTTATCGGTATGACCCCACCAAGCTCCTTCCAACTGATGTGAATATCAATGGTATCATACGGAAATTCAGATTTTATCGGTTGATTGACAATGAGGGTCGTCTGGATCGTGAGCTTGTTTCGTTTGTCCTGAAATGCCCATTATTGTTGAAAAATAGCTGTCATTTGTATTATTTTCTGAAATCCAATTCCTATACTTACAATCCACATTTTATCCTTTATGTGATTTCGACCGCAATGATTGATCACACAGAAAACCGAATGTCCAGGATTTATTATTATTCTTATGATATGAAGATCAGCCGATATAAATTTTTTGAAAAATTAAAGAGGATTTTTACCGATTGGGATGACGAACTTGTGATTTATATAAACATCATTTTATCGTGTATTCTGAATGAGAAACCACTGGATTTTTCGAATGCCTTTTCCTTGAATTTCCGTTCGATCCGTCATATTTCATCCACCATTACCCGATTGTGGAATTTTGTCAATCATTTCATCGGCAGAAAAACAGCAAACATCACGTGGCAGTATGAGGTTCGGGACAAGCTCTACGCCAAGACAGAGATGGATTTAGAGAGAAAAAACAAGCACAATATTCTCCTCCTAAAGAATTGTCATGTTGAACATTTGCGTCATCTATACATGATGAACCCCCTTGTCCCCAAGTTCCTCTTGGTGAATGACATGATATGGCGACCTAATTTTATTATCGAGTATTATAATTGTATCCTTTCTCCATTTGTCCAGATTTACAATCGGAACAGGTGTATCCTTCTGCTTTCCTATGACGATAGTGAAATTGACAAGTGGTTTGATACTAGCGAGACATTGACCGATATTGTTACTTTATCATTTTCTCTCTACACATTCCCCCCATCCAAGATGGATCAATTTATCAAGAATGTCAATGATTCTGTGAAAAGGGGGTATTTTGAGATGAATGTCTTTAAGAAAAAGAAGGAACTGGTCAAGAAAAAATTCAGACCTGTCATTGAGGACATTCGGGAGGATGTTGCTTATCGACCTGGGTTCTGGAAGATGGAAGAATCGATAGGGCAATTCATGGATGGATTTTCATTCTTTCTGGAAAAATAAAAACTTGCTTATAAGTAGGTTGGATCGCAATGAGGTTCAGGAACAGTCCTAGTTTTATAAAGACCAATGTCAAACGATCCCTTCCCGATAGGAGGGATCACAAGCTGAAGTTATTGAACTACAAGGCACGGACACCCACATCTGTCAATCAAAAATCATTGATCCCATTTGTCTATGACCAGGGTCAAATAGGGTCGTGCACAGCCAACAGCGCTGGGTCCATGTACTCGTGGGTTGCTCGTAAGAGTAATGGGCAGAAATTTATTCCTTCCCGCTTGTTTTTGTATTACAACACGCGCGTGCTCCACGGTTCCGTGGAGTATGACAGTGGGGCATCCCTTCGGAACACAATGAGATCATTAAGGGCCAATGGTGTATGCGCCGAGACAAACTGGCCTTACCATTATGACAAACTTTACCAGAAACCATCGCAGAATTGCTACGAAGAGGGTTTGACGCGACAAGCTTTATCCTATGCGTCTGTCCCCATCTCATTGGTTGCCATGAAGAATGTGGTGAGGAGCAGGCCATTTGTTATGGGAATCCTGGTGTATTCTTCCTTCTTCAGTCCATCTGTGGCAAGGACAGGGTATGTGCCCGTTCCAGACACCCGGAAAGAAAAAATGCTGGGAGGACATGCGATACTTGTGATGGGGTACGATGATAGAAAAAAGTGTTTCATCTGTAGGAATTCATGGGGCACCTCTTGGGGTTTGAATGGGGATTTCTACCTTCCCTACAACTACGCTGCCAACTGGAAACTGGCATTTGACGCATGGGTTTTGTATGGGGCCGAGACACCCCCTCTCGCAAACACGCGGATCATCAAGAGGTAATGTTGTATTTTTTATCTATAAAAATAATATGCCTATATATAAATGTCTGTAGAGATTTTCATCCACAAGGGGTTTAAAGACATCCTTTATGATAACAGTATGGTTGGTATCCTGGCTGCTGTTTTCAAGAATAAACCTTGTGAATTTGACATTCTTTTTGTAGAAAATAAGTGGAAGCTATGCCACGATTTTAAAATCCTTACAAAATACAATACAGATCTCCCTGAACTATTGATGCTCATGAAAAAATTTAAAACTTCTTTTCAACAAAATATTATTATCGACATCAAATGGGATTATATCAACAATCGAAATGATGATCTTTCTGATGCCATCCAGCAATTGAAGGGGATTCTGGAAGAATACAAGCATATTCCTTTTTGGATTCAGGCATCCAATCCCAAGATCCTCGAGTCATTACAGCACCACCAGTTCGATTCTGTGTGGAAACTGGGTCTGATAATCTACAATATGGGTGATTTTGAATTGTATAAAAAAAGCATCCATTACGCCATGGTTTCTTTGCCCGATTTTACATTGGAAGAAATCCAGCATATGAACAAGGAATGCTTACTTGTTGGGTACACGTGCCACAACACAGAAGAACTGTCTAAATACAAGCATCTTTTTAAATACATAAAGGGGGTGGTGTGTGATGTATCGCTGTGATTTTTACGAAAAAAAAAAATGGATCTTAAAAGTAGGAGCGTATGGAAATAAATTCTCATCAAAATTTTCCTATCAATCGTGGGATTGATCTGTATAATTCCCGATTTGATAAACTGGATCTTTCTTTTTTACCATTATCTGCTTTATTGAACTGTAATGAGATTGTCTTGTCGTTATTGATGGGTAAAGATATTCAAATAGATATTAAAAATGGGGTCAATTCCAACGGGATCACTGAGAAATCTCCATTTTTGTCTCCACTCGTTTGGGCAGGACTGGTTCATCTATTCGATTGGGAACAAGAAAAACAGATGATTCGAAAAGTGCTGCTGTCTAAAACTGATTGTAATTATATTGGGTTGTGTGGTTTCAATTTATTTCATCTGTATTTAGTGCAGTCGATTTTCGATGATGTGGGTTTCCAGAAACTCAAATGGTGGGTCGATAAACCCATGGTGGATTGTAATGTGTTCTCATTGTTTCTCCAGGATCGTCCCAATATAAGAATGCTCCATCCATCAGAATTGGTTGCGAATATTGTTTCTCAATACCCCAGCTGTGCCAAACATGGTGAAAAGGTCATCCTATACCTGCTTTCAAGGGGTATGTCGTGCCGGTATCTTGGGGATGATTGGAAGGAATTAGTGGAAAAAAAACAACAAACCAATATTCATATGAAACAGCGCCTAAAAAAACAACAAAAAACAAAAACAAGGAAATTAAAAGAACAATGCCTGCCGACACCCCAGATGAACGAGCTGGAGTCCATTCCCCACGATCAGCACCTTTTTTATACTTCTTCTGAAGGGTTGTCATTCCGTTTTCATGGATCGTACATGGACCCCATCATCAAGACCCATCGGTTTCCATTCACAATGGAAGATATCCCATTTTCTGTGATTCGGAAATGGCTCTGTATTTTTGAGAAAAAATGGATCCCAAGGGAAGAATTTACAACAAAAACCCCCATTTGCCAAGACGTTTATATGGAAAACGAAAAATTGTTTATCCACTTGTTGAACAGTTGGATCCTGCCTATTTACCCATATTCAAGAATCATCATGCTCTCCACATTTCCTCTCTCTGAACGGATGTATGAGTACATGTGTTTAAGGATGCGATCTGGAATGTTCCATCTGCGCCCCTTCCATAAAAAGTGCTTGACGAGTTGGAAGAATTTCTTCTTGTGGGCCTGTTATGATTGTATCCACGAATTCCTGTTTGCCAACCAGATTGAAGAGATTGTTTCTCAATTGGAGATTTTTTACACTCTGCCCAGACCCTTCCTTGAAGAGTTCCCCAATATCGAAACATTTATCCTTATGAACAGTTATCAACCCAGCACATACAAAATCTATTCGGAAGAATTTGATTACACAATGTGCCAAGTTTATAATCTCTTTAAAAAAATGGCAATTTTTATGAAGAAGGAATGAATAAAAATAATTATCAAATAATTATTTTTAATTTACAATGCGCATTTAGAAAATAGAAGACAGGAATGATGATGTAGGGGGTGGAGGAGTAGCGGGTGTGACGGCACCACCAGCAGCAGCCGCCTGGGCCTGTTGTCTCTTTTTGCGCTGTTGCTGTGTTTGGGTTGGCGCAGAAACGGCTGGTGGGGCTTGAACGGGTGCTGCGGCACCACCAGCGACAGCGCCACCAGCAGCCACCACAGCGGCCTGGGCCTGCTGTCTCTGTTTGCGCTGTTGCTGTGTTTGGGTTGGCGCAGGAACGGCTGGTGGGGCTTGAACGGGTGCGACAGCGGCGGCCGCCTGGGCCTGCTGTCTCTTTTTGCGCTGCTGTTGTGTTTGGACTTGTTTTTGTTGTGTTTGGACTGGAACAGCAGGAGTGGCCTGGACTTGTTTTTGTTGCTGCTGTTTCTTTTGTTGTTGTTTCTTTTGTTGTTGTTTTCTTCTCATTCCTTGTTGTCCGCACTGGGTCGCTGATTGCGGCACAATCTGGTATAATTTTTTATTCTGCTGTTGTAATGTTCCCATGTTTCCAAGTGTGTCTTTATTTTTAATACAACAGAAATTTCTTTCATTTGCGGATTTTAGATTCTGGATGGTCTGGCAGAACCGCACAATCCCCGCAATCTTTGTGACGAATTGGGGTTGTTGTATATACTTGAAAAGGATTGTCAACTTGTCATTATTCTCTACAAATATTTCTATAAATTCCTTGTCCTGGATATAGTACTTGTAATAATAGGTATTAAGGAAAGCCATGAGGGAATTGTAAAAGGCCAGTGTGTTTTCATAGTATCCGTGATAATAACCATTTTTGTTGAATACCAGATTGTCATAGTATTCAATGGTTTCGGTCGCAATCGCACCCCCATTAGTCATGAGTGGTCGGTAATCAAATTCAAAAAGCACCTGTTTATTCTTGATCATGTTCAAGAGGGTGTCCAGGTTCAGGGGGATCTCATCTATTTTTATAAGGAGGGATGGTTTCACAAAAGTATCATCCGCAATATCCCGCCAATTGGGCAACAAGTCAGTCAGGAATAACGGAACACGCTTTTTACAGATTGTGGGGACATACGAGTTGCGGGCTTCGATATTGAGAGGATCCTTGGGCAATTCAAGGATTGATTTTACAATCCCGGCCTTTACAACTTTTTCAACAAGTGCGAGGGGTGTGATCCCTGCTCCTTTACACAACAAGACATTATAGAACCTGTAGTTTGTCTTTGTCTTATTATCCATATCAAGGTAGATACTGGTCAGCTGGTAGATTTCCTTCAGCACATAATCGATAAAGTTGAGGATGAGGAGGTTATTTTCTTGGGCATAAGGGTCCACCAAAAAACTTTTTGTGTTGTTGGGGTCAAGGGTGTTGGAAACAATGTTCCTGACACTGTTCAAGAAAACAAACATGTCATACCCAGGAACTATAAAATCCATCATCCCATATTTCTGGAAATTCCCCATGCCGATAAATTTGTTTTTTGTTGAAACAACCCCTGTTTCCAGAAGGGTCTTGTCGAAACAACTGTTTTTGTAGTCGCTGATGGTGGCAAAGAATTGGATATTCTTGAGGGCATACTGAGCCCCATACACCATGTACGTCCATTGGATGCCATTCCCGGATTGCTGGTACACTGGGCGCATCAATAGGTTATCGGGGTTGAGGTCAAAATGGCAATACCCATACTGGCTCTGCATTATTTCCAGAGTGAGTGCCAGCTGGTAGAAAACAGACAAGAAAAGGTCGGGTGTCATGCGCCCATTTTTCAAGAGCATCTGGGCTGTTTTTTGTTGTGGGAGTGTGCTGACTTTTTCAATCATGGTGCAGAAATTCTTGCGTAAAGTTGTAGGGCATTGGGACGCATACATTCCGTATGTGTATGCGACATTTGGAGACCACGTTCTGGAAGGATTGGCGCAAATGATCCCAATGATATAATTGTGGAAGATCCCAAGCAATGAATCCATTTCCTGCTTCTGCATCTGGTTGAATTGCGCAGAAAAACGCCAGGTTGTATCATTCAGGAGTTTCCTGATGGTTTCCATATTGAAATCCGTAATGTTACAGCGCAAAATGGTTGCGACACTTCCCATGATTTTGGCATCCGAAATGACAGTGTCCAGCCCATATTGTTCGTAATTTTTGACATCCGTCAGGATGTTCCGTTGGGGATTGAGGCGACCCGTCAATGCCTGTCGGGGGACATAGGCAAATTGTTTGATGGAACTGTTTTTCTTGTTCTTGAGGAGGTTCTGGACGAGACAGCGGACAATCTCCATTGTACGCCTGTCGGTGAATTCATTCGAAACATACTCCATCAGTGTTTCCCTCTCCCTAGGCAGAAGGACATCCACGCATTCCTGGTTGGAACAGGTTTTTTCATAATTGCTTTTAATTTCTTGAAGGAGTTCCCCGATATTGTAACAAAATGTATCTGTGCAAGACATTTTCTTTTATATTCTATATTTTTTTTCAAATACAGAAAAATTTATTATTATTCTATTATCTGCTTGCTTGTTTCTGTTGTTGTTTCTGTTTCCGTTGTTTATATTTCTTCAGCCACTGGACACGTGTCCTCTGACTGGGTGAAAGCAATGCCTTAATATCGTCAATGTATTTATTGTTTTTCCCCAGCACACTTGGGAACAAGTCGTGGAACAAATCAAACCTCTGGTTCCAATAACTATCGTATAGCACATCGGGTGAAGAGATTATCCCCACAAGTGATGGGTTCTTGTGCTTGAAAATCTCGTATGGATAGTTTCCATATAAAAGAATATACAGAACCATTCCAAGCGACCATAAATCATTTGCCACGTATTCTTGGAATGTGCCCTTTTCCTTATTGCTTGTTTTTACCCTCCTCAATAATTCGGGGGACATGTATTTTTTTGTCCCAATCAATTTAAAGGGTTGATCAATCTGGGAAATATGGAGGGCATCGGCAAAATCGACAAAGGAAATCTTGAAATGACCATCAACATAACGCGCCATGATGTTTTCAATCTTGAGATCCCTGTGGACAACCCCAGAATTTATCAGTGTTGCGAACCCATCCATCAACTGTTTAAAGACATTGTCAAAATCCAGCAACAACAATTGATACAACTCTCTGTTTTTTAGGACCATAAACAGATCGGTATCCCCCAAATCCTTCATCTTCATCTGGTCTCCCTTTACCTGGTAGATCTCGTTGAACAAATGTGATTTTCTGGGATTGTGTTGGTGTAAATAGTCAAGGATTCTTTTTTGTTTCAGATATCCATACACGGTCGCTTGTCGTTCCTTTTGTGTGAGGTCTGTATTTGGTTTTTTGATCAAGTAATCACTCTGTCCCTGGCGATAAACCGTTGAATACCCCCCCCTATTCAGTTGTTTCCTATCTGGCATTTATTTTATTACAAAAAAACAAAATAATTTAAGAATTGAACCAGAGTAAAGGAAAAAATGAATGTGGAAAAAGGCATGACCATTATGAAAAAATACATGGAGGAAGAAGATGCGGATGCCACAATTAAAGAATTCCAGGAGGAACTGACACTTGAAGACAAGGTTGAATTTATCAATGTTGTCGAGAAAATGCTGTTCTTTGGGCCCACTGGCAGCATGAAAAGGTTTGTCCGTGTTATTTTAGACCAATTTGAGGACCTTTCCACGAACCTTCGGTGCAGGATGCTGGAGTATGTTTATGAGGCAGACGACCCAGAATACATTGCGCGCCTAAGGAAATGGATTGGAAAGGAGGATATGGAAGTTGCGTGCCGTGTCTTTTGGTTGAAACAATTGAGTTTCTATCCCCTCTATGAAGAAGACCAGCAGATCGACGACTGGATAAACAGAGTGTTTCTGGATGTTGAGGATCCATTCTATAGGAACAAGATTGTCATGGATGCTTTCCACACCTACGAAGAGAATGAGAGGTTTGATGTTTATATCCGGATAATGAGACAATACAAGAAGATTTTCGAGGACCCTGTCATGTACCGCATCACATTCGCTCACAATCTTATCAAGAAGGACATTGAGGATGAGGCATTCATTGTGGAGTGCCTTGACGAGTTGTTGAACATCATGACGGATTTTGCTTACCCATTTGAGACCCAGGCGGATATTTGTGATTTTTTTCTCAATACCGAAAACAAGCACCTCACGAGCGCTTACCACGACCAGGCACAGAAGAAAATGGAGGAACTATTCAGAGAGAATATGGTGTCGGGACTGTCCATCTATGCGAACCGACAGAATGTCCATTCAGAATCCATTGAATCAAGTTCGGATGAGGTGCTCAAGAAACTCCACGAGAAGTATGGATTGATGCCCAGCACCCTAGAGAAGCTCCAGCAGTGGCGCCTGGAAATGGAAGATTGGACAATCTACAAAGAACAAAAGGACGATATACAAGACAAGGTTTCATTGTGTATGAACCGCATCTTTTTTGATAGACGCCTCTATGGCACAACCAAGGATACTCTGGTGACAATCTTTGGTTTGGTGTGGCGGCACATCCACCATTCGGAGCACGAAGAAGAATTGAAGAAACGATTACTGGAAGAAATGACGGAAGCGTCTGGGCAATGCTCAACAGGGATTGCGATCCGTCTGGTGAATACATTATCTGGGTATGATGATTTCATGTTGAAGATCAGTTATCGCGAGGCCATCCTTTCCAAGGTCATGCACCACATGAACAAGAAGGTGATGGAACACCCAGACCCCCACATCCAGGAAACGCTCCTATACGAGATGATCCTACCCCCCTCAGAATACACAAGCCGCAAGAATTTTCTGGAATTTTTCCGTAAAAATATCGCCACCATCAAGGAACAGCTTTACGAAGAATACCAAGAGCTTGTTTCGGATACTGATTTTGATCTCTATCTGAAACAGGCGCTCATTGTGTATGAAGGAAATAATTGATTTAAGAAGAACAAATAAATCATATCAAAATGAGGGCATTGCCATTGTTATTCCAGTGTCTCTTTTATACGGGGTCGTGGGTGTCGGAGCAGCAGTACAAACCATTTGTCGATTACATCAGGAATCATCCAAACGTGGAGAGTGTCAATTTCCACAAGTTTTTACAGAGCCCCCCCAAAAATCGTAATGATACAATCCTGATTGGGCATTCCTTAGGGGGGTATTTTGCGTTAAAGGATGCTGTTAAATACCCAGACCGAGTGGCGGGTGTGGTGCTCCTGAACAGTCATTTTAACAGCAGGGGGGTTATGCCGTACCCAAGGATCCAAATCTCTGGTGTGGATGTGCCCGTATTGACAATTTTAGGGGGAAAAGATGAACGCCTCCCAATCAAGAAGGCAATGGACGATGCGTGGGAGTGTATCCAGGAGAGGGAGACAGGCAAGTTTTTTAGGATCAATAAGAACCACGATCATTTTACAGGGATCACAAATGTCGAGGGACAGAACAAGGTGATTATTCCTATTTATAAATTCTTGGACGCAATGGAGACACGAAACTTTACACTTGTGAGAAAAATGGAAACCTATCGCAAGAGGTTTCATCCCGAAATGTTCCACCTCTCAACGGATGCCGTTGTGGCATCCCAATCGGTCAATGTGATTGATGCGATCCTGGGATTGGTGATTCCAAAATTCATCTGGAAATTTGCTCATTTTTTATGGTTCCTGACCTCGAAACCCGACGAGACATTGAGTTTCCTGTTTGTGGATGATAATCATATCTTTTTGAAAGGAAAAGAAAAGGACAAGAAGAATTATATCAAATTATTAAAAGAATGGGCTGGTGATGTTCCCGTAGAAATCAGGGATTTTTACCTGCCAGCAATCCACCCTTCCATCCTATTCTGGTTGTGGTTCCCATTGAATCCTGTATTGAAGAAGGACAAGATCATTGCCCCAAGGATCATCCTGGAGGTGAATAATCAAACGACCTATTATAAAGTCCCCAATCCTCGTAAATTATACAGCATCCTACCAAACTCTAGTTTTTTTAGGTTTTGATTTATTCTATATTTGGTCAAAAATATAGAATAACTAACAGTATTTTATTGTTTCAGGATTTTCAACAAGAGTTTTTTGTACTGTTCCTTGTCTTCCTTTTCAAGCTTTTTTAGGTAATCCAGAAAAACCGATTCATCCTTTATCGACGATTTTTTGTTGAGGATATGGGGGAATTTTTTCTCAAATTGTATGTTATGGAAAGGTTTTTTTTGGAGAAATGTGATATATTTTGATTTTAGGGCGTTGAAGAGTTTGCTGTCGCGGGGTGTGATGCGCTTTGGGTTGGTTGCCCTTATAGTGGCCCATGTATTGATGATTTTTTCCATTTTTTCTGGTGTGAGTTCATTCATTGTCCTATTCCTTTTTTCAGCTGTTGTGGTTTTGCGCCTTAGGGTCTTCATGGTGTTTACCATTTTCAAATCATTCCTACTCAATCTTTTCTTTGTTTCCATTTCTCTATTTAAAGATAAAAAACAAATAGTATTAAATATGAGTTTAAATCGTGATTTTGAAGAGATTTATGAATTTTATGTTCAATCATTGATTGATACAATTGGAGAAAGCAAACCCCATATTGATACTACAGAATTAAGGGCGATATGGAGAAACATAAAAACCCCAAACAGATCCAAGAAACCCCAACGAAAAAAAGAACAATATCAAGAAAAGAATGAGCAAGAAAAGAAAAAAAGCCAATTAGAAGCTTCATTGGTGATGATGAAATACGACGACCTCTGTCGGCATTGCCTGAGGAATGGGATACAGCCACCCAACAATCGAGAAGACATGATCAAGGCGATCATCACAAAAACGAATCTTTTGTGAATTCTTCCTGGTACATGGTTTTCCACATGTCCCGTTCGTCCTTTAATTTTTTCAGGTCTTCCTGTAGGCGCAAATAATCCCTAAACATTGTATTGCTCGAACATTCGTGGTATTTATGATAAATGGAAGAAAAATGCTGATTGAATTCTTCAACAGATTTGAAAACATGTTTTGGATTACATTCACATTCAAACTTGCTCTGGTGAGAGGGCATTTTTATTATAAATTATTTTTTTCTTATATCAATCATCTATTTTTTATGACATATTTATCAAGTTCAGGATTACGTGTGCAATGAAACAGTTTGCCTTGTTTTGCGCGTTCTTTAATAAGATTAGTCATATTAGATTCACTCGCCTGCACTGTATAAACAATACCAACAATCAGAATAACAATTCCAGCTAAAACAATCAGCGCAAACGCTGTTTTATAATTTTTAGAAGATACTATTATTAAGCCAACTACACCGATTATAAAAATTACCACACCAGCTATAATTAAGGGTTTGGCTTGTGATTGTATTGTCATGAAATATTTTCCTTTTTCTTCATCGTAAATCTGTTCGCCTGATTTAAAAATAACAAAATTACATTTGCGGGGTATTTCTTGTAATTCTTTGAGTTTTTTTAGCTCCATAAGTCTATTTATCACATTTTCATCAATATCAAATTTAAATTCAAAAGAAGAAGGTTTTATTGTTTGTTCTGGAATATAGGTTGTTTGTTCTGGAATATAGGTTGTTTGTTCTGACATTTTTATATTTATAAAATAATTTTTATAAATATTAAAAAAAAGACAATGCTCAAGAAGAGGTGTTTGGCATTCTTTTCAGGCACAATCCGGGAAACCATGAAGGAGATGGGTGCCGAAAAATCCCGCCCCCAGGTGATCGCAATCAGTGCCAAACGTACCATCAAGGATCATCCCGAGTGCAAGAGATACCTTGACAGGCCACAACAGAAAATCAAGCTGGACGAGAAACACTGGGTCGTGTGGTCATCCAAGAGTTTTCGTTTGTATCGTTCCCAACCGTGCTCAATCCGTGTTTTTTTTTCTAAAAAAGCCCCACCATCTTTGGCATGGAAATCGGGTTTGAAAAAACTTTTACATGAGAAATTAGGCATACCAGTTGGAAAGCTTGGGAAGGAACAGGAAAAGGAAAACTACCTAGAGATCCCGATTGACAATCCTAAATTGATCCTATCCCTCCTTAATCATCGGGTGGCTGGATTCCTTGATTGATTACTTTTACTGGATATATACAACAAATAAGCCAGATACACCCCAAAAAAGTTTTTGGAGAATAGATCCAGGATATTGAAAAATGTGTTTTTGGGGTGATAGGGCAACAAGGCGGCAAAACCATAGATCGCCCACACAACCACAAAATACCAAAAGAATTTTTCTCCTTCTGGGTTGTCTTTGACAAATGTATTGTAAATAATTGTGTAGTAGGCAACAAAAGGAATGAATCCAAGCACCACGGATGTATGTTTGTGGATCTTTCCAATCTCCCCCATATAACCAATCAACAGCATCAGGGCATTCAACACCACCACCTGTCCAATCACCTTTTTATGTTTCTTGACAAATTGCCCCAGTGTCTGTCTTGTTTTTTTATTCTTTAAATAGCTCAAATAAATCATGAGAGTAAAGAGCATGGTGGGGGTGGTGAGGAACCAGTCGTAATAGCGTTTGGGTGTGACATTGGTGGCGGCGGCATTGTGGATGGCAAGCACCAGCCAGATATAAAAGATCCCCTCGATAATCTGGACAATTAATTCCAGGATGAGTGCCTGTCGCAAGATTATTATATTAGGGGGGACATTCAAGCGGAGGGCAAGGGCGTCCATGATGCCCGTAGCAATCTGGACAAACAATGATAAATAAACAGTATATTTCATCAATAACTCCATTTTTTATTTATTCTGTCAAACAAAAATGATTTTATAAGAAAAAGTATTTTACATCAATCAAAATGTCTTTGAAACAATTCCAACCATTGTATGCCAAGAACAAGAATGGGGTGTGGAAAGAATGGAAAATTTCTGTAAAAACAGAAAACAATATCCCCACTATAGAAATCCAGCATGGGCAACTTGGAGGCAAGTTGATTACAGAGACACAGGCCATCACAAAAGAAAAGAGGGGTTATGACACACTATGGGATCAGGCGGTATTTACTGCACAATCCAAATGGAATCACAAGCACAATCGAGAGAACTATAGGCCGACAATGGACGAGGAGACATCTACAAAAATATCACCGATGCTGGCTAAAACGTTTGAAAACGGCAGGCATTTAAAATTCCCTCTCTACATCCAACCCAAGATTGATGGGTTGCGTTGTCTGGCCAGCATAGGGGGCCTTTATTCCCGCACTGGTTGCCCTTTCCTCGGTCTCCTATCCATAAGAAATGATTTAAAGAAATACTTTGAAAAAAACGAGGGGTGTGTGGTGGATGGTGAATTGTATTCTGACGAGATGCCGTTTGAGGAATTGAGCGGGTATTGCCGTCGGCACAAGACGATACCATCTGGGAAAAAGGTGGTGTTCCATGTATTCGATGTGATTACTCCTGACGACATGGGTTTTGAAGATCGTCTCTCATTTTTCCCCAAAGAAACAGAAAATATCCGTCTGGTGCCGACAAGGGAGATTGAAGGTCAAGGTGAGATTGAACCCAACCTAAAACAGTTTATCAAAAATGGGTATGAGGGTATTATATTGAGGAACAAGAATGGTGCGTATCGAGTGGGACACAGATCGTGGGATTTACAGAAATATAAATTATTCCAAGAGGACGAATTTATCATTACTGGTTTTACCGAAGGCACAGGGAGAGAAAAGGGGTTGGTCATTTGGGAGTGCCAGACCAAAGAAGGCAAGACATTCCACGTGCGACCAGAAGGCGAGCACGAAACACGGAAAGAAATGTTCAAAAAAGCAGGATCGTGTATCGGCAAGAAACTAACAGTTGTCTTCCAGGAATACACAAAAGACCAGATTCCAAGGTTTCCGGTTGCCAAGGCAATTCGTGAAGAATATTAATTTTTTTTAGGCGTGTAATAAATGTCAACGACTCTTATTACTTTTGAATACACCACTGTAGATACACTTACGACCTCATCTTCCATTTTAAAGGCAGATGATCTTGTGCCTTTAAGTGTGGTGAAACAATCAGGATCTGTATGGAATGTTTCGTATTCATTGAGCGATGTTATGGCAAGCAGTAGCCGTATCAATGCCATTTACAAAATTTTTTGTTCATACCCCCAAGACACAACAAAAAATCTCACAACATTCCTACAATTACGGCTTGATTATTGCATACAAGAAGAAAGTTATCCCGATTTGTATTGTCCCAATAATATTGGGGACTATAATAATTTGAATACAAACACATGTTCAAGATTGGTCAGCACCAATTCAGATTTTAATAATACCCAATTATCAAACAAGATCCAGTGCTACGGATTGAAACAGTATCTGGATGTTGGAAGCACCGATGAGACCATGAAATCAGTTGTCCAATTGGGTTATAAGAATTTCTGCTCCAACAACCCCACAATGAAGGAATGTCAATGCTATAATCGTGCGAATTTTGACGCATACAAGAACGCCGTCAGCATCCTATCGACAGATTCATCAATGAAGAGTGGGAATGAGAGCTGTTGGTACATCCCCTGCCAGTACAAGACAAACATCCAGGTGGATCCTGATTTACAATCTGCGTATGAAAATGTCCAGTGTCCCAATGTGTGCCAGAACATTATCGCACTTGTCAATAACAAAAATGTTTCTTTATCCGACATTAGCTTGAGCAATAACTGTATTGCGTCCAATGTGGATAGCATCAAGGAGAGCATCACAGACAATATCACAAATAAGGAAGCAACCAAGATTTATAGCGCAGAAGAAACAAAATCAAAAGCCACAACAGCATCACCAAAATCGGCATCTGCCACAACCATTACAATTGACCAAAAAACATTATTTATTTTTTTAGGAGGGTTTGGTATTTTTATTGTCATTATTGTCATAATCAATTTGGCATCGGGTAAGCCAAATCAATCGGTGGATAAGAACTGATGATCCTTGGGCGTGCGCACAAACGGGGGTCTTTGGTTAAACACTTGTAAGAAGAAGGTGGGACTGGAAGACAAGTGGGCAACAAAAACCCTTCAATCTTTTCATAATTTTCTGGACAGGTGCCGTCCGCATTGGGGCGCTTTGGCTGGCGCAACAATCGGCATTCTGTGGGTGTTGAGATACTTTCATCTTCACAAGACATGTTTATTTTATTTACCGATTATTTTTTATTTGCTACTTGCACTTTTGTGGTTTTTGACCCAGTCGCAGCGGAAATCATGGCCGCAAAAAACCCAATAAAACCAATTGCCGCGACTGTCCCCATGACCCCCTGGTATATCTTTTGTTCTTTTTCAAATTTTGCCAGCAACGCATTGTTTTCTTTATCTACTTGATCTGGGTCTATGTCAGTATCCCAAATCACAGTGCAATTCCGCTGGTTTGTTGCGTTTGGATTGGCCATAAAAGGCCCTATTTTTTCCTTCAGCACAAGGTCAGTGACATCAATTTCAGCGTGTTCAGAAAAATCGCTGGCCGATAATGCGACTGTTGGGTCTCGTTTGTCTGTTAATTCATACTTGTATTTGTAAATGATATATTTGTATTCTGATTCTGCTGGGGCAGAAGCTTGTCTCCGTGCTTTGCTCATGTCGACAAAATAAAAATTTCCAACAGCACCTTCTTTGGCATATATAGGAGGGCTTTCTTTTATAGGTGTAATGGAAATTTTAACATTCTTGGCAGATACATTTTTTTCCCAATTAAAATCAAAAACACCTGTTTTATTTACCTGAACCCATTGTTTATTTTTACTGTAAAACAATATTCCGAATAAATTAAAGACAAAACTGTATTCAGGAATTAATGCTGGGTCTATTTGCGAGTCTGCATTACTAAAATCAATCGGATTATACATTTTACATACAAGTTGTGGTATATATGTGCGGTTAGGATCGTTTGCCACACTCTCCATAAGTGTGATACATTCTTTGGATACTTCAGAATAAAAATGATACTCATACGTCCCATCTTGTTTTGCGATAATATCAATTGCTTTTAGTTTATCGTTGTTCATCCAGTAGTTATACGCGTCATCTGGGGAACTGAAAATCGCATCTACACTCGTTTTTGTGAATTTACACCCACTTACATTCTGTATTGGGGTGCTGGTCGTCTGGGTGCTTGTTTTATTCAAAAGGCAACCTGTATAATTACCAATACCATTCAACCCACACGTATAATTAAAGGTTTTCAATTGTTCCTGGGGTTTTGGTAGTTTTTTGATTTTTTTGTTCTGTTCGATGACCTTTTTGATTTCGTCAACCTTGGCATTGACAATCTTAAGGCCCATTGTGTATATGAAATACTCAATAATAAGCACAAGGACAATTGGGAAAACCATCAATATAATACTCTTGATTGAATGTATAGCTGTTGCAGCTCCTAAACCAATAACCACTACAACAGCTATAATAATTGACGCAAAATCAATAGAAAGACCCTCAGTTTTTGCTGTTGCTGTTTGCTCAACTTTGTTTTTAATGTCCTGGACTGCGGAAGACTGGTTCAATGATTTTGCAGCACACTCCATTCCATTTTGAATATCCTGTTCTACATTCACTTCTTCTATCTTGATGTCGCCTGTCCTTTCCTTGACACTGAGTTCAAAGGAATTGACAGCGGTCGACACACACGATGTGCTTATGGTTTGGCTGACATCCATGGATGCTGTAATCGCAGATTCAAGTGAGTTGTTTGATTCACTGTAATTCCCAAAATTCAAACCACTTACCAGCGAATTTGCTTGCTGCTGTATTTCTTGAGAAACACTCTGTAATATCGAACTATCGTTCGTCTGTTCGAATGATGCCTTTAGATCATTTTCGACAAGTTGTTTCACATTAATTTTTGAAATATTGACATCACCGGTGCCTCCTGATATTGCGATTTTGGCTTCATTATAAGAATTCATCATGGCAGTGCTGGAGGTATTCTGAAGAACACTTGCATAAGACCCTATTACAGTGCTTGTATAATTAGAAGATTCAGCTTGTCCCATTTTATTTACAAACAATATTTTTCAATGAAAAAAAATTTTAACAAACAGCACTTATGAAATAAGGTCTTCTTTCGAAAACAAGAGAAAAACTGCATCTGTAATGGACAATTTGTTTGTTTTTACAAGGTGCTTGGTGAGTTTGATTTGATTCAACCGATGAGGGCACTTGCTGTGCCTTGTCTTTTCATTCAATTTATCAAACAACAAAAGAATCCTTTCATCATCAATAGCACCAATCATTTCAAGGTGGAGGCCTATCAGCGCCTTTATGATGTCCATGACATCGAGTTCATCGATGGTCTCATCACTACGACCATCCTCCAGCCAACCCTTATGGAAGCCAATACATTCTTTGGGAATATACATTTTTTTTAATATTTTATTGTAATAAAAATAAACAATAAAATATGAGTTTTTTCAAAGAATGGGATTTTTATTTTGAAGCACCAGAAACATGCAAAGACCCTAAATATATAAACCAAAAATACAAAAATACAAAATTCTATAGTAAAGGTTGCACATCTGGAAAAGCTGTTTCTACCAATAGACAATGGTGTTCTGAAAAACTTGGACCCTGGTATAATAGGTGTAAGTATTGTAGTGGGAGCGGATGGTCCTATTCGATTGCCGACAACAAATGCTGGCGCCTCAAGACTGGCTGCACTGGGAATACATATTTATATTCTCCCACTTCGCTCTGTTATGATGAGGACAGCGCGTGCAAACCAGAAATGATGACCAACAAAACTGAATATGGTTGTTCTAATAATTTAAATGTGCGGGACTATGATTTATATCAATTAAGCTCGAATAATTGTGATTGTGTAGCGGGAGATTGCACAGTTTACAAGGTATGCACGTACGATAATTCTATTTTTACAGTTTTGGGTGGAGTGGGGTCGGATAAACTTGTCAAGAGTGTTAAAATTCTGTATAAAAACGCAAATGATTGTGATTTTAATGTTAATCGTGTTTTTAAAGCCACAATCCAATTTTCTAAAATCACAAAATGGGAAATGTTGGATACAATCAAAAACCTTTTTGATTCAATCGCAACAACCGCAAGCATAAAATCATTTATCCAATACCATAATTTTATAGGATACAAAATGATTGAATTTTACCTTGCAATGAATGTTGAGAACAATGTAAAGGTTGATTTAAGAACATTTTCAAAATATATTCCATTTTTTATGGTTTTCAATAATTCAAGTGCTTCGGGGCTTACACAACCTTATACTTATTCTTCTAATAATAACACCTATGATTTCACACGTGATTTTTTTACAAGAGGTACAACCTCTATAAAAACTGGCACTTGTCTGTTGTATGGCACAAATTGCCCTATAATCAAAACAGTTTCTTCATCCTATTTAAAAATTGGTGGATCCATTGGACCTGAGAGTGATGTTAAATTTTCAAACAAAACTTTTAATTATTTTCTTGTTAAACCATTCGATGCGTGTATCCAGGACGATTTCCGTTATGTTGAGGGCAACCCAATCATTTATCTCGTCTATTACAATACAGGTAGTTTCAAGGATCAAGCCCTTATGACAAGTATGGATGAAATTAAAGAAAAATTCATCAACAATGGTTCGTTAGTGGCTGCCCCCGAATGTAAAGTTTGGAATGAGTATGTTTATTACAATCACCTTTTACCCAATATTTGTTATCAGGTTGAATCAGAATCTTCCAGGTGTAATCTTATTATGAATTACAATGCGTCTCCTCCTTCTTCAGTTGCTCAAAAATGTTCCACCATGACATCAAAGCGATTCCCTGATTGTAAAACATACCTGTTATCTGATATTGATTTAAAACAACCAGCCGCAAACAAGACAAGAACCTATGAAAATCTATACACCCTTGAACAAAACTTTTGTAGTAAAGAAGATACTCTGGAATGCCAGTGTCTTAATAGAGAAACACAATCCGCATACAAGTCCTTCCAGAATTCAAGCTATGAATTCCCGGCTAATATGAAAGGGAATGAGGGGTGTTGGTACGCCCCTTGTCTGGACAATTCATCCTCAAATATTTTCATCCAACCTTCCTTTAGGGAAGAAGAACGAAATTGCCCCACTACTGTATGCCAGAATGTCGTTTCTGTCATTAATAGAGCGGGAAACGTCAATATATCAGACCTAGAATTGAGAACCTCCTGTACATTCCTGTCGTCGGCAACCCCAAAACCCAAAGCATCAACAACCACCGCGCCTTCGAAAGCAATAACAACCGAAGAATCAACTATTACAACTGAAGAACCAACTGAAGAACCAACTACAACTGAAGAAGAACCCAATGATTTTTCTGAGGACATCAGGACAATTGACTTGAATTCTTATTATATTTTTATTGGAATTATTATTATTGTCATCATCTGCTTGGTGTCGGGTTCTGTTTATTACTGGATGACCCCTGATGCCAAGAATCCTGACTTTTTACAAACATTCGTCAGCTTATTTTTCAGATATATCGCAATCATCTTTATACTATATGCGATTGTCTTTTTGATTTACACTCTCCAGATGGTCATCGCAATCCGCTCCGCGCTCGAATCAAACGAGCCAATCGAACAAACAGATTAATCCAAATTTTTTCATTATCTTATTGATAAAGGAATGGACCTTGCAAAATATAAAAACATCCTTGGAAAACCAAAGGAGGGATTCCACAGGGCACGCCTTTTTGGGCTTGCCCGTAATGATATACTTGGAACCATTGTGGTTGCCCTCTTGATTTCACATTCTTCATTCTCAAAATTCCTTGCCACCTTTCTCCTTCTCTTTATCATTGGTATATACCTCCACTGGATTTTTGGCGTGGATACTGCTCTTATTGTATGGTTGAGAACATCATTTGATCGATACACAAAATCGAAAACATGTTTTTAAATAATTTTCTTTTTATTAAACAAACATGTCGTCGGAGAAACAACAACTCAACAAGAAAATTTTTCAGTTGGAAATGGATGTCCTGCCATTGTTGTTTCCTGGCCACACAGAAAGGATGCGCAGCATCCAGGGCACAAAACAATGGATCCGTTCCATGAAGAGCATATTGACCAAAGTCGACAATTATATCAGGGACAATGATTACCATACAGCCGATTTTGCCATTTATTATGACAAGGATCATGTCAAGACAGAATTGTACCCCTTCAAGAGTTTCGTGGATAATGTGATTGGGGTGAAACATTGGTCCCATATCCCCAGTGTGAAAAGGGCTCGCCAACAACAAACAATAAAACTAAAGCAACAATTCGGGCAGGAGCACGAGGTGTTGGGTTTGTTGGGCTGGATACAATTCCACATCTCCCTGTTGCGCGCAATCTTCGAACAACTGGTCGAGAAAGAATACAAGGTTGATAAAGAACTTGGAAAACTATTGCCCATGAGCCAGGAGAACAAGAATGTCTATCAGCATTTCTGGGCTCCTATCAAGCACCCCCGGAAAAAACCACAGAGCAATCGAACTCGGACAAACCTATAAATAAAAAAAAAGTTAAATTATTTTATTTTTTATAGTAAATATGAAATGAAAACATTATGGCTTTCATTTTCTATTCTGTATATTGCCAGTATTGCCGACGCCAGATTCCTGCGGGAATTGATTGCGGCTGTCGCCATTGAAGATCGTCGTGAATACAACAATGCCTTACCCCCACAAATAAACGATGGGGTTGTGGTTTCTGGGAATGGTCGCAAATTCGACCCGCCCTATCTTAATTCTAGCGGAAAAAGCCGATACACCCACGGGTATCCGCCTCGTTAATTTTCAAAGTTTTTCAATTTTGAAAAATGCGACTGGACGGGCTTGAACCGTCGACCTTTCAGATATAAGCTGAAAACTCTGACCGACTGAGTTACAATCGCAGCTCACCTCTACTCCTCTTATTCTATATTTTTTTATTCCTTTAGATCACTTTGGTCTGTGGAAACGGCAATATGGCGATTTGAAGACAAGACGATTTTTACAGAATTGTTGTTTCTTTGTGCTGAAATGGGCGCACCTATAACGGTAATTACCACCCCCAAGATCCACCTTGTTCATTCTCCACTCCTTGCTTGCGTCGTCAAAATCGATATCCACCTGATACATTTTCTTTCCTCCTTATTGTTTGTTGTGAAAAAATCATTTTTTAATCAATCTGATCCCTGGGGCACTCTCGACTTGGGCATTTCTTGTTCTCTCGATGGACCGGAAGGTTGTAGGATGTCCATCCCGCCACTGGGACTTTGAAAGCCGGGCTGACACCATAACCAAATTTGATGGAGACCACATCATACCCCAGTAGTTTCAACAGCACCATGGCCTGACTGCTTGTGTGGCCCACATAACAGATGAGGAAAATTGTCTTGTCCTTGGGTAATCTGGCAAGGTTCTTTTCATCCAGCAGGTCCAGCCAGAAAATATTCTTGGCACCCTGGATATGATACTTTTCAAATTCTTTTTTCTTGCGCAAGTCAATCAGGACAAACTCATTGTGTTTCTTCTTGTCCAGATAATATTTCTCATAAAACTCCAATGGGGTAATGTAATTCCAGTCGGTCTTTGTGTTTTGTATGTATTTTCTCAATTGTTGCTCCATTACTTTTCTTTTATACTAGAAAAGATCTTGAAGTATTTTTGTTTTGAATTCCGTTTCACGATTGATGAAAATCATGTTTTCGAGGATATGGAAAAGTGGAATCCGTATATATCGGCTTGTGCTGTCTCGGGTGCTATAAAGGAACAGTATTTTACCCTTGTGGATGTCCATTCCAATATTGTATTCAATCTGGACATTCTCAAAACAAAATGGCAGTGAAACACCCACGACCTCGTGCTTTCCAGACAGCAGATCAAGGACAACGATGGAATGGATGTATTTCCTCCCATTCTCCCCGTGTGCCACAGAATGGACAGAGAAAAAATGGAATCCCCTCCACACCACAGCCGGAGAACTCCCCCTAAATTCTTTGAAATAAGCAGGGGATGGGATGCGTTCATCCACCACCAGGCGATTATTCATATCCACTGACCCAATTTCTACTGGGTGCCACTGGTAGATGAACCGGTTGTTCCCACACCAAGTCCAGTTCTTTTCACACGCATTCTCTTCGTAGGGGGGATGGATGACCCGGGTGCTGTGGAACAAGGTGCGCTCCACATCGTATTTTCCAGTGATGATCCGGATGGCGTCGGAATATGAGTATGATTTGGTCACCCCATAGAATAAAATGTCCTGCTCGGTGCCTTGCACCAACCTCACATCCTCCAACCCAACGATTGCCAGTTCCTCTTCCCGCTTCCCAGGGATGTCCTCGTCCATTGGGCGTATAGGGCTGACCGGTTTGAGTGTCTCCCGGTCCATGAAATAGAATTCATTCTTGGAGATGCCGTTGTATGTGCTGTTGATCCTTCCTTCTATGAGTGTCACATAGGAACCATTGGGCAGGATACGATAATTCACCTTGCGCACATTGACAAGGTACCATCGGGGGTTTTCAGGATAGACAATCAATCCAGACGAAGAAGGGACATAATCTGGGTCCTGTGTGGAAAAGGTCAAATCTCCCTTCTCGCACCCATCAATCACGAATAATTTATTCAAAAAACTTGTGCATTCCTGCGTGAAAAAATGATGAGAAATCGGGTTCGTGAGGCGAAGGGCTTCCGCAAACAGGTATTTCCTCCAATACATGGATTGATCTGGTAATTTCTGTAGCAACCTTGTTTCGCGCTGGTAAAGAATGTCTTCATCCGTAATATTTTTGTGGGCCCATCGACAGATTGGCATTTCTTTGCACCATTCCGGAAAATCATTATCGATTTTTGTGCGGATCATGGCCTTCTTGACGAGGCGCAAACGGGTGATGGAAGTATCAACATTATCAGGAATAGTATCCGAGAATTCCAGCAATTTCCACCAGCTTTCAAACCAGTATTGGGATGATTGGTTGAGTTTCTGGAAGAATTGTTGCTGGCGTTCAAGAACGGGTGTGCGCATACTAATATGAAAAGACACCTCCGCCGTATCGTATTCTACAATGGCCTGCCCCCATTCACACAATGGAGAAAATTCTTCCACCAACCTCCACTCCCCAAGGATCCTGGATAGACCTAGGAACATGCGCCTCTGGTAAATGTCCAATTCGAGCCGGTGCTGGTAGAATACTTCCCACGAGGGACGAACATGTTTATCAATCCATTCTTCACGATTGGTCATTTTGTTTTCAATACAGATTTGATCGTGTGAAAACCGGACAATGTTCTTCTGGATGTCATCACTTTTGGTGTAATAAACCCATTCAAAATCAAAGACGGGGATAATGACACCACACCCAGCCGTGAATGTCATATCCCAATCAAATTTTTTTCCAAAACACGGGACATGAAAAAGGGACGGCAATTCCAAAAATATTTTCTTCTGCTGATTATTCTTCTTGAATACCTGGAACTCATCCACACGTATCCAGTGGATATTGGGGCATTGTTTATACACAATCTCTTCTGGTAAAATATCAACAATAATCTTCAATTGGATATCGGTGTTGAACCAGTGAGAAAAATTAATATGATCATTGTTTTTTACAATATAATAAAAAATAATATGGTCCGTCATTTTTTATCATCAAATAAACTATCCTTTAAGTTAATTAATCAAAATAGGCATACTTGTAAATCTTTTTAATGTCGGGGATAAAGACCATCCGTGGATTGGCGGACTGGAGCGGATCCCCAAATGTCATTTCGGACAGCTCGCATAGGTGGTTGATAAAGGTGTCCCGATTGATAAGGGAATGGATCTTTTCAAAACCAATATTACAACGGATGGCGCGCAGTGCGCTCACCATTTTCTGCCGTTTTTCGTCATTATCCCCCGTCATGCCCAATGAGGTCGCAAGCAGTGAATACTGGATATTTGCCATAGGGTAGGGGTAGAATGGAAACACGGCACCCCGTTTGGGGCAGAGTGAAGAGTTGTATTCTATCACATGGGGCATGATGGACGACAGGGCATTCGGAAAGGGGACACCAAAGAATGAGCTCATCTTGGCGGCCATCGATGTCCCAAGCCCCACTCCGTTATGGGAAATGGCAACGGACATTTGGACGCACGCATCGAGTATTTTATTCTTGTTCGTCTGACTGTCGAGCAACTGGAAAAAGATCTGGCGGGTCGCATCCAGTATCATCTGTCTTGTTTCTTCATTGGAATCAGCAGAAACAAATGCCTCGATCCCCTGCAGAAGGATCACATAGGCATTTTTTAGAATCTTTTCCTTTTCATGGGTCATATCGTAATCGTAAATGACAGCGCTGGGTCGCAATGATTGCGCATAAACAGTAAGGTTTGATTTGTTGCTTGTGATAGTTTGTGTAAATGGGGTCATATCGACACTGCTCGGCATGGTTGGGATGACCACCAAACGGATATTGTTCTTGAGGCCCAGGAGCTCATCGTGGCGTTCGTATTCAATAAAGGGTGCGACCAGTTTTTCCAGTGAAACATCCCTATTTTCATAGCGCAACCGCACCAATTTTGCTATATCGATTGTTTCCTTCTTGCCAATGGCGAAAACGACCGTGGGTTTGAAATTATCAAGAAGGCGTACATTATTCTCAATATCATCCACATCCTCGGTCAGATCATTGAAAATCATGAGGTTATGCCCAGACGAGCGGAGGAGGTTGAGAAGCTCGCCCTTGTTGGGGACATCCGGGTCTGTGATGATGACAATATTCTCATTGTCGAGTGGCAACGAACCCACCGAATCAAATAGGGTTCCCATGATGATCTGGGGTTTCAAAAGAGGGTGTGGTGATAAAATCTTCCGGGCAACCGTCTTGATCTGGATCAACTCATTTGGGCCAACATTGACAGACGCCATGCTGCCACCATGGACACCACACCCAACCGTCATTGAAGGGGCGACATTTGGGTTGTACCGGATCCCAATCCCACCCAGTGCAGGCATGTTGATATTGACATGATAGGTGGGGATCCTTTTCTGGAACCACTCGATCCTTTCTTCATCATTGGTATAAAGGCACGAAGAATGACCTGGGCCACCAAATAGGACCAGCTCCCGAGCCACTTCCACCGCTTTTTCAAAATTATCCGCGCGATAAAGCGCCAAAATAGGGCTCATTTTCTCGTGAGAAAAAACCTCATTCTCACCAACCTCGGAAACCTCCACAGCCAGTGCTAGCGCCAAGGGCGGGATCTCCACACCAGCACTCTCAGCGATAAACTGAGGGGATTTGCCCACAATTTCTGGATTCACCCTTACTCCCCCAGGCATGAAAACATTGGAAACTCGTTTCTTTTCGTAATCGTCAAGGAAATACACACCACGCATCTTCAGTATCTCCTTCACCTTGTCATAGACACTATCCAGGACAATGATTGACTGTTCCGTGATGCAGGGCACACCCCAGTCAAAAGTTTTTCCAATCATGATGCTATTGACGGCCTCCCGTAAATCAAAAGTGTCATCAATCACAACGGGTGTGTTGCCTGGGCCCACACCAATCGCTGGTTTCCCAATCGAATAACATGTTTTCACCATGTCGGATCCACCCGTCGCCAGAAGGAATTTGGTCTCTTTGTGCCTCATGATGTAATCTGATATTTCTCGGCTCGGCAAGCAGCTCATAATCACATCTTTAGGGGCACCCGCCTCTACCGCATATTTATGAATTAGATCTGCTGCGTAGATACTGCAATCTTTGGTTCGAGGATGGGGTAAAAAAACAATACAATTCCTCGTCTTGAGGGAATAGAGGGATTTGAAAATAACAGTGGCAGTGGGGTTGGTACAGGGGAGGATGGCGCAGATTGGACCAACTGGTTCGGCAATCCTGGAAATCCCAAGAGAGGTATTGTGATCAATCACACCCACGGTTTTTGTGTCCTTGTACATGGCGTAACTGTGCTCGGAAGCATAAATATTCTTTAGGATCTTGTCCTCCACACACCCAATCTTGGATTCTTCCACTGCCATCTTGGCCAGTTCTACAGAATGGTTCTTGATATTGTCGCTGACCTTTTCAAAAATAGAATCGACCTGGCGCTGAGAATACCCATAAAATTTTTCTTGTGCCTTCTTCATCCTCTCCAGATACTTGTCCGCATCCACATTGCTCGCAATGGCCTTGGATACATCCACATGGAACATCCTATTGCCAAAATGTCTTGTTCTCTGGATGGCTCTCGAAAACATTTTTATTTAAAAAATGTTTTTATTTAAGTAATTTAGTATTTATCAAAACGCATTATCAAAATGATTTAAAAATATTGTATTTTCATCTTCAACAAACGCCGAAGTAGGTATAGTATAACTTGAATCTGTGTATCGTGCTATGTTGGAAATCCTAAATTCATCAATGTATCCATTTTTCATTTGTTGGGCGTTGGTATAGCCACCTATCCATAAATCCGTTGTAGAACTAAAAGAAAATCCTCTGCTTAAAGTTGTTTCTAACCTTCCATTTGTATAAACCTTCCAAGAATCTGTGCCCGTCAGCACTAACGCACAATGATACCATGTATTAGTAGAATAAGAATTGGTTCCTGTGGCCGTGGATCCTTTTTGAAAATCAAGAAGTAGTAATTGCATTGTGCTTGAGGTTAACCATAGTTGAACACTGTTTGACTGTGAAGTCCCATTTTGAAGTCCAAACACAGCTTGTTGGTTTCCTGCAGATCCTTTATTGTTTGTGCAATAAAACCAACATTCTATCGTGCATTGTCCAGTGATCCTGGAAAAAGAAATGCCAGAAACCTTAAGGGTGGATGTACCCCAAGTAGGAGATGTATACATTAAGAATAAAGAAGACCCTCCAAACTTATATATATCTGATTGGACATTTGCTGAATTCGCAGTATAAGTAAATGGCACCATCGTGGTGGTTGGCATCAT
>Ga0172372_10001821_pt1 | contig 32760 bp, 25 predicted proteins | sample LakKiv5m_2_FD_114544 | JGI IMG/M metagenome (GOLD analysis project Ga0172372, IMG submission 114544) | Freshwater microbial communities from Kabuno Bay, South-Kivu, Congo - kab_092012_9.5m | ecosystem: Environmental > Aquatic > Freshwater > Lake | place: Democratic Republic of the Congo... | reverse complement strand
GGTCGATTGCAGATTCAAAACCGCTTGGAGCAAGAGTCAGCCTTGCTCAAAATCTTTGCGGCCGAAAAGTGGTGGACTTTTGCCTTTTTGTTGTTCATTGTTGGGCTTGCGTCCTTGAATCTGGTGGGCTCGTTGAGTATGTTGATGCTCCAGAAACGCAAAGACTTGGAGATTTTGTCCGTATTGGGCGCCAGGCCTTCTTCGGTCGCTGGGGTTTTTTGGTTAGCCGGTATGGGTATTGTTACGTTAGGCGCCGTGCTGGGCCTGGGCCTAGGTGCTGCCTTGGTTCTGCTTCAAGACTTGGGTGGCTTGGTCACTTTTCCCGGTCAAAGCGGTTTGGAAGCCATCCCCTACCCGGTTCACTTGCAATGGACCGATGCCGTTTGGGTTTTCTTGGGGGTCCTCGTTGTCGGCGCTATTTTTGCCTGGATTCCGGCTCGTCGTGCCTCGGCATCCCTCCTAGCCTAAGCCCTAAACCCAAAAGCATGGACACCCCGTCCCCTACGCCCTCAACCAAACGATTTTCCAAAGCCGGTCCTTGGCTCAAACGTTTGGGTTGGGCAGGTTTTTTGTTCTTTTTGATCAAAGGATTGGTGTGGTTGGCTGTTTTTTATGGCTTAGGCCGCGTGGTGGCCTGGTAGTGGCGAACCCCTTCTTGGACCGTTTGAGTCCAGGGGGTATAAACAAAGTCAGGTAAAACCTTGGTGATGGCCGATCCATCGTACCGTTTGCGGGTATAGGCTGCTTTTACGGTTTCACTGCTGAGGTAATTGCGACCACCCGTCCATTGTTTGACAAGCTGTTGGATGAGGGCTCCTAAGCGTGCTAATGCGTAGGGTGGTGAAAAAACGGGGGGGCGTTTTCCAAGGCATCGTGCAATTTCCCCAAATAGTTCTTGGAATCGGAGGTTGGCGCCGTTTAACAAAAATCGTCGACCCAGGGTATGGCTTTGGTTCAAGGCAATGCAGGCCCGGGCCACATCCCGAACATCCACCACCCCCAACGAACCGGGCGGGTAAAACAATAGACCTTGGTCCACTTGCCGGAACATTTGGTTGCTGCCCGCTTCACAGGAACCGGGTCCCAAGATGACGGAAGGATTGACCACGATAACCTCCAAACCTTCTTCTTGGCCCCTCCAAACTTCCAACTCGGCCGCAAATTTGGAACGACCATAAACCGACGAAGCTCCTTTGTCATCCCAAGGGGTGTTTTCGTGAATGATCTCCCCGTTCCGAGAAGGACCCAGGGCGGCAATGGAACTTATATAGATAAGCCTGCGGACGCCTGAACGAAGGCAGGCATCCACCAGACGTCCGGTTACCTGGCTGTTCTCCTCAAAAAGCTTGGAAGCATCTCTCGGATCGTAGGAAACCAACGCCGCACAATGAAAGACCATCTCGGCCCCTTGGACCAGGTCGTTGAGGTCGTTCCAATCCTGCAGATTGCAGGCCTGCCAATCCACGGGGCAAACTAGGGCGTTATTCGGTCTCAGTTGGTGCGGTAAAACCCCTTGGCAGCCTATGCGGGTTGCGGAACGGTAGGACGCCCGAAGCCTGGGCTGATTTTGGTCACTTTGGGCTTGCTGACTTTCCCACAATGCGGTCAAAAGGGTTTCCCCAACGAGGCCGGTGGCGCCGGTTACCACCCAAATGGGTTGCTCTGCGGGACTTGAAGGGGAATTTTCGTTTTGCATGGGCCGAAATTACCCAATTCTTGAGCCAGACCGGTGGTGGTAGGGGGCTCCGGTGCCTGAGCCCAAAACATTGGGCCTGCCCAAGGCATGCAAAAGACCCAAAAGCCCAAAAATCAACGCCTCTTTGAAGTCCCTTAACTCAGCTTCGGCGACCACCGGCGACCACTTGGTTTTTTGGGACAGGCAGCGCAACAGAACCGGGTGGGCTGCCCCACCGCCACTGAGAAGGACTTGGCCATTTTTGCGTAAATCCGAAGGGCCTGAACAAGCGTCCAAAGCCTTGGCCAAAACGCGGGCGCTGTGCTCACACCATGTATAACACAAATCACCTGGGTCGTAGGATTGCGTCAAGGTGATGGGTTCAAATTGTTGCTCAAACGTAGCCGTATCCAGGCTTCTTGCCCCGGTTTCACGATACCATGGGGCGGCATCCCAAACCTGAAGGACATCAGGAAGCAAACGCCCGTTTTCAGACAGGATCCCATCCCGATCCATCGCCATTCCGACTCGCTGAGCAAAACGATTGAGGGCCGTATTGCAGAAGGTCAAATCACAGGCTTTTCGGACGCCGTTATTCTCCCAAGAAACATTGGCAATCCCCCCTAGATTTAGGCAGGCTTGGTAATGACCAAACAACAAGTCATCGCCCATGGGTACCAAAGGAGCGCCCTGCCCGCCCAACGCCACATCAGCACTTCGAAAATCATGGATGACGGGTAATCCGGTGAGGGCATGCAGCCAGGCCGGATGGCCAATTTGGTACGTGTAACCTCGTTCCGGGCGATGGTCCACGGTATGTCCGTGGCTGGCCAGGAGGATGGGGGCCTCTTCTCCACCCGATTGGCGGTACGATTCCAGGAAAGCAACGATTTCATGACCCCACCACTGCCCCAACTCCACGTCCAATTGGGACAATTCCGAGCGCGTTCCTTGGGGCGAATGACGAAGACGCTCCTGCAATTCTGCGGGATAAGGCAAGGTCCGTGCGGATAGTATTCGGTAGGTCCAGGGTCGTTGAGGACCGTAGCCAAAACGCGCCAAACACAAGTCAACGCCATCCAACGATGACCCGGACATGAGTCCCAGAACCACGGCCTCCCCAGCCTTGAGGTCTTTCACCAGATCATCCGGCGGAATATGGGCTGGGTACCGCATCAAGAAAATAGTTCATGGGCTTGTTCTCGAACCATGGCACGCAGTTCATCCAGGCCCTCCCCGGTTTTGACTGAAACAAAAACCGAAGCAGGGTAACGTGCACGATGGCTGCGTTCAAAGGAATTTCTTTCTTCATTATCCAGGTGGAGGGCATCGGTTTTGTTATAAACCCGCACCACCGGTGTCCCGGTGATTCCCAAGTCCACCAAGGTTTGGTCAACGACCTGAATTTGAGACTCAAAACCGGGATGGGAGGCATCGATAACATGGAGCAACAAATCCGCTTCGCGCGCTTCATCCAAGGTGCTTTTGAAGGATTCCACCAAGTGATGGGGTAGTTTGCGAATAAATCCTACCGTATCGGATAACAACAAAGGCTGGCTGTCCAAGACCCATTTACGGACGGTGGTGTCCAAGGTCGCAAACAATTTATTTTCGGCAAAAACCTCGCTCTTGGTGAGACGATTCAAAAGGCTGGATTTGCCAACATTGGTATACCCAACCAGGGCGACTCGGTATTGGCTTTGGCGGTTTTTGCGCTGGGTTTGGTTCTGACGATCAATTTCTTGAAGCTTGGTTTTTAACAAGCTGATGCGGTTACGAATAATGCGGCGGTCGGTTTCAATTTCCTTTTCGCCGGGGCCTTTCATGCCGATTCCCCCTTTTTGTTTGGAAAGGTGGGTCCACATGCGGGTCAAGCGCGGCAAAAGGTATTCGTGTTGCGCCAATTCAACCTGAAGTCGGCTCTGGGCGCTGCGGGCTCTACCGGCAAAAATGTCCAGAATCAATGTGCTGCGATCCAGGACCTTGATGGAAGCCTCCAGGGGGTCCGGGTTAAATGCTTTTTCGATGTTACGGAGTTGGGCGGCGCTAAGTTCATCGTCGAAAACAACCAGGTCCAACCCCTCCTGGTTGGCGTAGTCCACCATCTCTAGAAGTTTACCGCTGCCCACATAGGTTCGGGGGTCCGGATGAGCCAAGCGTTGGGTAAACCTGGCACCAATTTTGGCACCCGCTGTTTCACTCAAAAATTCCAATTCGTCCAGGTACTCGGTGGTTTGGTTTTCGGGCTGTTGCGGGGTAATGACCCCCACCAAAACCGCCCGCTCCTGGCGTCCATCCATGGCTTTAAACATGGCTGGAGGGGCTGGAGGGGCTGGTATCCTGGCTGTGATCGCGGAGCGTCTGCGTCCAGTCGCTGATGAAGTCCATGGGCAATATGCGCAGGCCTTTGGATTTGCGGCCACCGGGGACGACGCCGGCCTCCAAACCCTGGTGCGAAGAAATGACCACTTTGTCAAAGCCTAATTTGCGGGCTTCGGCCAATCGGGCATCCATGCCCGATACCGGCCTTAGTTCTCCACCCAAGCCAATTTCGGCAATGAAGGCGCAACGGTTGGACAGGGGCAGGTCCAAAAGGGATGAAACCAGTGCGGCGCAGACGGCAAAATCCAAGGCGGGATCGGAGGTTTCCAATCCTCCGGCCAGGTTCAAAAAAATATCGTGTTGAGCTAGCGGAAGTCGGCAACGTTTCTGGAGCACGGCGATCAACATTTGCAATCGTTTGTGCTCAAAACCCGTGCTGTTGCGCTGCGATTGGCCAAAATTGGAGGGCGAGACCAGGGCCTGCACCTCCACCATGAGGGAGCGGTTGCCTTCGCGGGTATTGCCAATGGCGATACCTGAACGGTTTTGCCAATGCCTGCTCATGAGCAGATCCGACGGGTTCAGAACTTCTTTGAGCCCGTCCTGCTCCATTTGGTAAATTCCCAATTCATGGGTTGCGCCAAAGCGGTTTTTGAGGCTGCGCAAAAGTCGGTACGCTTGATGGCGGTCTCCCTCAAATTGCAGGACGGTATCCACCAGATGCTCCAGGACTTTGGGACCGGCGAGGTTTCCGTCTTTGGTGACATGACCCACCAAGATCACCGGAACTTGGTGCGTTTTAGCGTATTGCATGAATTCACCGGCCACATGCCGAATCTGGGCCACCGTTCCCGGCGCGGAGTCCAATTCCTGTTGGAACAAAGTTTGGACCGAGTCCACCAGGATAAGTTGGGGCTGGGTTTCTTCGATGGCCCGAAAAATAGCCGTCGTTTCCGTTTCGCATAACAATAGGCAACGGGGATGCAGGGAACCCAATCGTTCCGCCCTCAAGCGAATTTGTTGTCGGCTTTCTTCCCCCGATACGTAAAGGGTTGTCAAGTTGGTAAGGCGGAGGGCCAACTGGAGCAAAAGGGTGGATTTGCCAATACCCGGTTCGCCGCCCAAAAGGCAAAGCCCCCCAGGAACCAGACCTCCCCCCAAAACCCGGTGCAGTTCGCCATCGGGCACCGGTATGCGCCATTGTTCCTCCAAAACTATTTGGTCGATGGCTTGAACCACCCCCTGACCATGGACCAGATCCCCCGAAGCCTTGCGCCGATCCGGTTTGAGGCTGGGGCTAGCGGCCTCCAGACTTTCGACCAAGGTGTTCCATTCTTGGCAAGACGGGCATTGCCCGGTCCATTGGGGGGTATGTACCCCACAAGCTTGGCAGCGAAAATTGCGTTTGATTTTGGCCATAAAGACACGAAATTACATCATCCCGCATGCGCCCCCTTGTTTTATCATTGCAAGGATGAAATTCATAGCCATTGCTTGCGCGTTGGTCTTAGGACTTTGGGTCAATGCAGCGGCCCAGAGCCTACAGCCGGCAGAAATTCAGATCGGGGTTCAGCATTTCCAAAAACAAGAATGGGAATCCTGTCTTCGGGTTTTGGAGCCTTTTTTGACCAACCCGGAATGGTATTCCACAGCATACGCCTATTCCTATGCTTGCCTTTTGCAACGCAAATCCTGGGAGGAGGCAGAGAAATTGGCTTATCGAACAGGTCGGCGGTGGAAGGGTTCGGTGCACTTTGAGGTGGATCGGGGCCATGCATTGCGTCTGCGCGGCAAGACCGAAGAAGCCGTCCGTCTTTTTGAGGGGTTGGTCAACGAATGCAACGGGGAAATGAATCAAATTATGGTCCTGGCTGGAGCATTTCGGGTTAGAGCCGAAAACGAATGGGCCGAAAAAACCTACCGTAGAGGTCGCTTGGCAAGCGGCAACCCGGCCGCATTTGCCATGGAATTGGCCGATTTGGCGTATAGCTCGGGCCAAAAGGAGGCGATGATCGAACATTACTTGGATTATCTCCAAGCCCAGCCCGAAGCCCTGGAAACCATTCGTTACAGTCTGCAACAAAAACTGGAAGCGGACGAAATGGACGGGCTCCGGCGCGCCTTGATTCGCCGCCTGCGACAGGTTCCAGACGAATGGGTCTGGGGCGAGTTGTTGGTTTGGTATCTCGTTCAGCAAAAGGATTTTGCCCAGGCCTTCCCCCATGCCCGGGCATTGGATTTGCGTTTGAGGGAACAGGGAAGGCGGGTTTTGAACTTGGCCCGCATTGCGATCGAAAACGAAGATTGGAAAGCGAGTTTGCCCATGCTGGATTATGTGGTAGAACAAGCGAAGGGGAACCTGATGGGTCTGGAAGCCCAAACCGAAAAACTCAACGTTCGTGCCCATTTGCTTCGCTCCGAAGCCAACCCACAGCGGGATACCCTGGAAGTTTTGGCCCAAGCGTTCAAGGTCCTTTTGGACCAGCCTCAACCGGCCAAAAACCGACTGCGGGTTGCCTCGGGGTATGCCGAGCTATTGGCCTTTGATTTGGGCCGCAACGAAGAGGCTATGGATTTGTTGGAACAAATGGTACAACAAGGGGGAGAATCCCAGGCTTTGGGAGAAATCAAACTCCTTTTGGGGGATCTCTATTTGTTGGATGAAATTTATTGGGAGGCGGCTTTGGTTTACGGTCAAGTTGAGCGGGATTTTCCCAACCAGCCTTTGGGTCATCAAGCCAAATTCCGGAATGCGAGACTTTCTTTTTTTGAGCACGAATTCGCTTGGTCATTGGCGCAATTCGATGTTCTAAAGGGAAGCACCACCACCCGCATGGCCAACGATGCGATGGCGTGGTCGGTCAATATTCATGATCATTACGATTTGGATACCAGCACCTTGCCTTTGCAGGGCTTGGCTCTCTTGGACCGCATGCTGTTTCGTCGAGCGTACGATAGGGCTTTGGCCATCAACGATAGCCTCTTGGATACATTGGGGGGACATGCGTTGGGCGATGACTTGCTCATGCGTCGAGCAAAAATCCTGGAACATTTGGGCCGTTACAACGAGGCCGATACGGCTTACGGTTTGGTTTTGGCTCGATTTGGGGAGGAAGTATGGGCAGATGATGCCTGCCTGCGCAGGGGGGTCTTATGGGAAGGTCAAGGCGATTCGGTCAAGGCTCGAGATTATTACGAAAAATTAATGTTAAAGTATCCGGATTCTGCTTTTGTTCCGGAGGCTCGTCGTCGTATTCGCAAAATTAGGGGAGACCAAAGCCCCGATGGTTCCTGATGATAATGTACAATGTTACTGTTATGGTCGAAGAAGGTATCGCTACGACTTGGCTGGATTGGATGAACCAGCACCATATCCCGGAGGTGATGGCCACGGGTTTCTTTGTGTCGCATCGGGTTTGTCGTTTGATGGAACCACCACCGGAACCGGGAACCGTTACCTACGCGATTCAGTATTTTTGTTCGGACCGACAGCATCTCCAAGCTTATTTGGACCAAAAAGCCCCAGCGCTCCGCCAAGCCCATCAGGACTTGTTTGGAGAACGCGCCCAGGCTTTTCGAACGGTGCTCGAAATTCTTGGCCCTCTCAACCCTAGCGCAGGCTAGCCCAGGCTCCAAGCAGCTGCAAACGTTTTTGGGCATCCTCCCAAAGGCGTACCGTTAAATCCCCGGCAGGAGTCAGTTCGTCCAAGTGGGCGGATACTTGACCAATTTCCAATTCGCCCTCGGCCATATCCCCTTCTGCCATGCCTTTTTTGGCGCGACCACGGCCCAGGAGGGCTTGGAGTTCATCCAGGCTATCGCCCCGCTTTTCGGCTTCTCTAACTTGTTGGGCGAACGGATTATCCAAAAGCCGAACCGGGGTCAATCCTTTGAGGGCAAGATGGGTATCCCCTTCAGTGGCCTGGAGTATCTTCTCTTTGAACAGCGGATGCGCCGAGGATTCCGGGGTAGCTACGTAGCGTGAGCCAATTTGCACACCATCCGCCCCCAAAACAAGGGCGGCAGCAATCGCTTCCCCCGATCCGATACCGCCCGCAGCTACCAACGGTACGTCGATGGCTTTGCGGACTGCTGGAATGAGGCAAAGCGTGGTGGTTTCTTCCCGCCCGTTGTGCCCTCCTGCCTCAAAACCTTCCGCAATGACGGCATCTACCCCGGCTTCTTGGGCTTTGACCGCAAAGCGGGTGCTGGAGACCACATGAAGGACTTTGGCACCTTGATCATGGAGGTAGGAGGTCCATTTCCCAGGGCTACCGGCCGAAGTAATGACAATGGGCACCTTAAATTCGGCTAACAAACCCAAATGTTCTTGGATTTGGGGGTACAAAAGTGGCAAATTCACCGCAAAAGGCTGATCGCAATGCTCCGTCATGCGCTCCAAGTGCTGTTTGAGTTCGGCTGGTCGCATTGAACCGGCCCCCAAGGTGCCTAAACCACCGGCCATGCTCACCGCGGAGGCTAATTCCCAGCCGCTGCACCAGATCATCCCGGCCTGAATGATGGGGTATCGCGTCCCCAAAACCCGAAGAAGATCGTCGGTTTGGTTGGGAGGACGGGTGGGTTGGGAAGGGTGGTTCATGAACTTCAAAAGTTAAATTTAGATGACCTTTTGGGCCAAAAATGCCTAATTTGTACCTAAGTTCGTGTCTTAATCCTAATTCTGGGAGGCTAAACCCTTGGCCAACCTACACCATAACTTGAACTACAGCCTTCAAAATAAAGCATATGCAGTTGAAAAGGTACCTCGCTCTCTTGTTCCTTGGTTTGTATTCCGCCACCGCATGGGGGCAGGCCGGAACCGGTTCGGTTCAGGGTAAAGTCGTTGACGCCCTCAAACCCAAAGAAGGGATTCCCTTCGCCAACGTGGTGATCGAAAAAGAAGGCGTCCAAAAGGGCGGTACGACCACGGATATCGACGGAAAATACAAGTTCGGCGCTCTAACACCCGGCAAGTACGATATCAAGGTGAGTTATGTCGGTTACAACACGGAGGTTGTCCGCGGTTTGGTTATTACAGCGGACAAAAGCCAATTCTTGGACATCAAAATGTCATCGGGGGTGAATCTGGGTGAAATTAATGTGGTGGATTACGAGGTCCCCTTGATCTCCAAGGACGAAACCTCCACCGGTGGTACCGTAACCCGCGAAGAAATTGCAGCCCTGCCAACTCGCGATGTGAACTCCATAGCGGCGACCACGGCCGGTGTATTCCAAGCTGACGAAGGAGGGGCCTTGAACATCCGCGGTTCCCGCTCGTCCAGTACCGAGTATTTTATTGACGGTATCCGTGTTCGGGGTTCCACCAACCTGCCTAATGCGGCCATTGAACAAACCACGGTCATCACCGGAGGTATACCCGCCCAGTACGGGGATGCGACCGGTGGTATTATTAACATCACCACCCGTGGCCCATCCAGTACCTATTTTGGGGGAGCTGAGGTCTTGAGTTCGGCCAAAATTCTGGAACCCTACGGCTACAATCTTTTTGCGCTTAATTTCTCTGGTCCCCTCATTACCAAGCAGGTGGATGCCAAAACCAAGCGCTCTATTCTGGGCTTCTTCCTCTCCGGTGAAGCTGAAACCCAGGTAGATGCCTCGCCTTCAGCCATCGGGCTTTATACCATGACCCCGGGTAAGCTGTCGGCATTGCAGGCTGACCCGTATCGCCCATCTATTTTTGGAACAGGGATCCAACGGAATTCTGAATTTGTAACGGCCGATCAATACGAATTGATAAGGGTACGCCCCAACGCCAACCGTAACCGCGTTTCGGTAGCGGGAAAAGTGGATTTTCAGCCCAACCCAGGGGTATCCATGACCGTCGGTGGTAACTACGACAGGACCTGGGGCAAGTCCTACACCAGGGCTTATTCCATGATGAATCCAGATAATATGGGCAATAACGAGAACCAAACCATCCGAGGTTATGCTCGTTTTCGCCAAAACTTTGCAAGTTCCGACCAAAAGCAAGATGGTCTCATTCGTAATGCGTATTACCAAGTCCAATTTGACTATACCAAAGCGACCGGCTCCTCCAACGGGGGCGATGCTTTGGGTCGTAATCCTTTCCGCTACGGCTATGTCGGCCGATTCCGTTATGACCTAACACCGCAGTTTGGAACCGAATCGGTACCTTTCCTAATCGCCGGTGATACCGTCGAATTTGAATTGACATCGCTCACGGGATTCCGCGAAACCAATTTGGTCTATGACCAAACTTGGGCCCAAGGGATTGATCCGTTGTTGGCCAATTGGGGCATTGATTTCTTTAATACCATTGGGGGTTCAACCAACGCCGATGGATTCTTGACGGCAACCAATGTGGGAATCAACGGATTATCGGATGTTCGCTTGAATGGGGGATTGACCAACGGATTACGCCCGGGCACTGCCTACGGTATTTGGAACGAACCCGGTCGTCAAATCGGTGGCTATTCCTTTAACGATAACGATGCCTACCGCATGACGCTCTTTTCTTCGGCGGATATCGGGGGACACTCCCTCAAGTTTGGTTTTGAATACGATCAACGCATCGATCGTTCGTACAACCTGAACCCATTTGCCAGTACGATTGGTTTATGGGGCCAAGCACGCGCCTTGACCAACCAACATATTTTGGATTTCGATAAGCCATGGAATCCCATCGTGGATGTGGACTCTTTTGGGTTTCCATTGAGCGACACCGTGTTATGGAATCGCCTTGTCGCATCCAATCAGTCGACGTTTGACAAAAATCTTCGAGCCAGTTTGGGTCGCGGTGCCAGCGATTTTATTCAGATTGACGACCTCAATCCCGACCAACTCAAGCTGAGTTATTTTTCAGCCGATGAGTTGCTGAATGCCGGTAATTCTTTTGTAGGTTATTTCGGTTACGATTATTTGGGGAACAAATTGGCCAACCAACCCGGTCGTTTGGATTTCTTTACCGATTCCTTGAATCGCCCGATTGCCGCTTTTGCTCCCGTTTATGCGGCAGGTTATATCGAGGATAAATTTGATTTTGATGATTTGGTATTCCGCGTGGGATTGCGCGTTGACCGTTTTGATGCCAACCAGCCGGTTCTCAAAGACCCCTTCTTGCTCTATACGGCCAAAACCATCGATGACCTCAAAGCGGATCCCAATACGGCCGGTTTGAGCCACCCATCGGTTGTGCCTGGTACAGCTACGGTTTATATCAACGATAACAATGCTTCCAACAAAGCGATTTTGGGATATCGGGACGGCAACCGCTGGTACAATGCTCAGGGCGCTGAAATTCGAAACGCCTCGGGTATCGCTGCAGCATCGGCTACCGGTACGGTAATCCCATGGCTCAAGGATCCCAACCAAATTGCTGTGCGTGCTGATGCCTTCACCGATTACACACCTCAGGTGAACTGGATGCCTCGTGTTGCCTTCTCTTTCCCTATTTCGGATGAAGCTCAGTTTTTTGCTCACTACGATGTTCTAACACAGCGTCCAAGTGCATTCAGCCGTTTTGACCCCCGTCAATACTATTTCTTGCGTCAAGTTGGCGGTACTATCAATAACCCAAACCTCAAGCCCGAAAGAACCATTGACTATCAACTAGGATTCAAGCAGCGCTTGAACAAAACCTCGGCGCTGACCATTGCCGCTTTCTATCGGGAATTGCGTAACATGATTCAGATCATTAACGTTCCCTTCGCTTTCCCAGCGGATTACCAAACTTACGGTAATATCGACTTTGGTACCGTCAAGGGTCTGACTCTAACTTACGATTTACGCCGTACGGGGAATGTACGTCTTAATGCCAGTTATACGTTGCAGTTCGCTGATGGAACAGGTTCTGCTCCTGATCAAGCCGCCAACATTATTCAGGCCGGTATTGACAATCTTCGTACCCCCATTCCTTTGAGTTTTGATGCCCGTCACCGCTTGGTTGCCAACCTTGATTTTCGTTTTGGTACAGGGAAAACGTACGATGGCCCACGAATTGGCGGATTTGGCATTCTGGAGGGTGTTGGCTTCAACTTTGTAGCCAATGCCATATCGGGAACACCGTATTCTCGTCAAACCATTGTTACACCCGATGGGGATGCAGCAGGTGGGCTAACGGGCCGTACGACTCTCAAAGGGGGAATCAACGGATCTCGTTTGCCATGGCAATTCAGGATGAATTTCCGTGTAGACAAAGACTTCAATTTTGCTATGGGTCGCAAAGCGGATGGTAAACCCCGCGAAGCCTCCGTTAACGTTTATTTACAAGTTATCAACCTCTTTGATAACCGGAACATTATTGGGGTTTACCAGTTTACAGGTGACCCCGAAGATGATGGTTATCTGACCAGTGCTTTGGGTGCCCAGCAATTGGCATCGGTCATCAACCGTCAGTCGTTCCAAGATTTGTACCGGGCATCCATGGCCGATCCTGGAAATTTCTCCTTACCTCGTCGTACCCGTTTGGGCGTTCGTCTCAATTTCTAATGCCCAGCACGATAAATTTTTTGACTTTTCCCCTTTAGAAATCAAGCAGCTATGAAGCGAATTCTTTTAGTAACCTGTCTGTTATCATCTTTTTGGGCAGCCCAAGCCCGCGAAGCTCTCAATGTCCCTGCGAGGGCCGAGGGAGATGCACGCAAGTTCATTGCCCGGGTTGCCGCAACGTGTAACCCTCCGGCATCCAGGGTCAACTTGGATATTAATAATGTTCGCGCCATGATTTTGCGCGGTAACGATTATTGGTGGGACCAAGGGGGTAGCAGCAATGCACGTTACGAAATCCCAAAATTGGATGATCCTACAGCTCCCAAAAAGCACTCTCTTTTTGCGGGTTCCGTATGGGTGGGTGGTATCGACGCTAACGGCTTGTTAAAGATTGCTGCTCAGACCTACAGACAGGCAACGGTTTTGGGTGCTGGCTGGTGGGCGGGTCCGCTTTCTTTGGTCGATGCGACAATTACCAACGATCAATGCAAACTGTGGGACAAGCATTGGAAACTCAATCGTCGTCAAATTCAAGATCATATCAATGCGATATCGACTGCGGATCCCAACTACGTTATTCCACAAGTCATCCGGGAATGGCCGGTCAGCGGTGATTTAACCGCCGGCCAAGACCCCAATATGGCACCGTACGTCGATGCCGACGGAAACGGGTCTTACACACCGGATGGGGGCGATTATCCTTTCATTTACGGGGATCAAAGCATTTGGTTTGTAACCAACGACAAGGGGAATACCCCGGGATCGGGCTCAACGCCTATCGGAATGGAAATCCAAACCCAGGCTTTTGCGTATCAGTCCAACGATGAGTTGAACAACATGACTTTTTATTACAACAAGATCATCAACCGTTCGACGATTCGTTTGGATTCTTGTTTTATGGCTCAATGGGCGGACCCAGACTTAGGCAACTATACCGATGACTTTGTGGGTTGTGATGTTCCGCGTGGATTGGGAATCTGTTACAACGGGGATGATGACGACGAGGGTATCCAAGGTTATGGAATCAACCCTCCGTCGATTGGTATCGACTTTTTTGAGGGCCCCTTTGCGGATCCAATGGATGGAATTGATAATGACCGGGATTGCACGGTGGATGAATTTGTTGCTGGTGGCTGCGATCCCGAACCGCGTACCGAACGCATCATTATGGCCAAGTTTTTGTATTTCAACAACGATGGCCAACCCAACGGTAACCCGACAACTGCTGAGAATGCGTACAATTACATGATCGGTCGTTGGCGAGATAATACCCGCATGGTCTATGGGGGTAATGGTTACCCCGGATCAGGGGGTTCACAGCCTACGATCAACAGCGGGCTTATGTTCCCAGGGGGTTCGGATCGTCAGTACGGTTGGGGTGTGGGTGGCTCATGTCAGAACCCAATTGCAACTCCTTTTGATTGGAGCGAATTTGCACCCGGTCCCGGGGCAAACCCCAATGTACCCGCAGACCGTCGCTTTGTTCAATCGGCTGGTCCCTTTACATTGCAACCCGGCGCTGTTAACTATGTGACCATCGGGGTGGTATGGGCTCGCGCTTCTTCGGGAGGTGCCCGAGGATCGTTCAATTTGCTATTGAAGGCCGACTCCAAGTCCCAGGCTTTGTTTGATAACTGTTTCAAAACGATTGATGGTCCTGATGCCCCCGATGTGGATATTACCGAATTGGATCAGGAACTTATTCTGACTTTCTCTTACAAGCCGACCAGCAACAACTATCGTTTGGGTTACCGTGAATTGGATCCCGTCATCAAAGCTTTGAACGATAACCGACCCGTTGGACAACCGGCTTACGATTCAGTCTACAAGTTTGAAGGCTTTAAGGTGTATCAACTTTCGGCGTCCAATGTGTCCACCGGCGAATTGGATGATCAGTCCAAGGCACGTTTGGTTTATCAGGGAGACATCCAAAATTCGGTAAGCAGGATTGTTAATTGGGAGTTTGATGCTGACTTGGAACAGTCGGTTCCGTTTTTGGCTGTTAATGGAGCGAACAAGGGGGTTAGCATGACCCTCAAAATGAATCGGGATGCTTTTGCGGAGGGTTCTGACCAGTTGGTCAACTTCAAAAAGTATTACTACACGGTGATTGCTTACGGCTACAATAATTATGCCCGTTATGATATCGTTACCGATACGGGTCAGCAGAAGCCCTACCTGCCCGGTCGTAACAATGTCAAAACGTATACCGGGATTCCCCATAAATCCGAGCCTACTTTTGACGGGTTGGTCTTGAATAGTGTCTATGGCGATCAGCCTGAAGTCCGCCGCATGGAGGGAATTGGTAACGGAGGTAACATTATTGAAATCGATAGCCTGGATGTCTTGGCTATTCTAGCCAATGGATTTGTGCCAACACCTTTGTACAAGAAGAATGCTGCCCCCATCAACATCAAGGTTATTGACCCCACGGCGGTTCCTGAAGCGGACATGCGCTTGTTTATGTACAAAGGCACACCGGGCTCAACCACTACGGTGGATGATCAAAGCCGTTGGTATATTGTTCTGGGTGACACCGGTTCGGCGTCTTTGGATACGATTTATTCCGATACGGTTTTGGTCGCAGGTAACGAGCAGATTTTGGGTTACTATGAATCCACAGCGATTTTCAAAAGAATCGGTTTGAGTGCCACCATTCGTAATTCCAAAAATCCCGGTGAGGATCCAACGGGTGGTAATGGAGTGCTTTTCTCTACCTTCACCTACGCTAATCCACAGAACTCATGGCTTTCGTTCCTACCGGATGATGAGCGTTTGGAGATTTTTGACTGGATTCGTAGCGGAACGCCCCGCTCGGACTCAACTCCTCAAAATCCTGCTGGTCTAATTCCTCCCGGCGACCCTCAGCGCTTTTTTGAAAACATTGCCGAAGATGAGTGGACCGGTCAAGGGGCCAATGCGCAGGTGCGTGGTGGGACTTGGGCTCCAATGCTCTACGCTGCACCAGCGGCTTGGTGGCCAGGGTTATGGAATTTCCTCCCGGGCGTAACCGGTGTAGGGGCACTTAACCCAGAGGTTCGCTATTCCTACTTCAAAATTGACAAATTAGCTTCGGTGGACGTGGTAATTACCAAGGACAAATCCAAGTGGACGAGAGCCTGCGTTATTGAAACCTGCGAAGATTCATTGCTCGCTCAGGGTAGGCAATTACGTAACCGTATTCGCGTTGCTCCTTCGGTTGACAAGGAGGGTAATCCAGACGGCGATCCGCGGAACGGCCTATCTTGGTTCCCTGGCTATGCGATTAACTTGGAAACGGGTGAGCGGCTTAACATCAGTTTTGGTGAGGATAGCCGTTATTCGGCCATTGCGGGTCACCCTCATGGTGATATGAAATGGAATCCAACCGATTCTTTCTTCTCGGTGAGTGGTCAGAATTTCCGCGTCCCCATGGGCGGTCGTCACTTTATCTATGTGATGAACTCTCGTTACGATCAAGCCGATGTAACCTGGCGTCAGCTTAACAAACAGGTTGGGGTAGCCACGCCGGTGAATAACCCCAAGGCCATGACCTTACCGGATTACCGCTTGTTCTACAATGGAGTACTGTACACTTCGGTGCCGTTGTTGCGACCAGGTCGAACCTTGTTGGATAATGATTATACCGCCAAAATCCGTATATCCCGCCGTTACTCGAAATTTGTTACGGATTCCAACGGAATCAACAACGGCAATCCGCATTATTTGGTTAATCTGCGTAGCATTGCGCCCCGCAAGAAGGTTCTGGATGTAGCCAAATCGGCGCTCGATTTGATTCGTGTCGTTCCAAATCCCTATTACGGCGCTTCGAATTACGAGGTCAGTCAGATTGATAACCGTGTAAAAATCACTAACTTACCAACACGTTGTACCGTCAGAATCTATACGCTCAACGGAAATTTGATCCGGACATTGCGCAAGGATGATGCCACGGCCACTTATTTGGATTGGGATTTGTTGAACCAAAACAAAGTTCCTATCGCAAGTGGTTCGTATTTGATCCACGTTGATGCTCCCGGCATCGGCGAAAAAACCGTCAAATGGTTTGGTGTTCTTCGTCCTGTGGATTTGGATACGTTCTAAAGCAAAAAACTAACCTAAATTAATTGAGGTGATGATTATGAATTTTCGTAATGCATTTTTGGGGACTCTGATGTTGGTTTCCGCTGCACATTTTGAAGCTTTGGCCGGAAACCCCGATCGCCGTGGGCAGGCAGGTGCAACCGAGTTGCAGATTATGCCTTGGGCTCGTCAAGCCGGCTGGTATGGCGTTAACTCCGCCAATGTCAAGGGTTTGGAGGCCGAACGCCTCAACGTTGCAGGCCTAGCGCTTGGCGGCAAAACCGAACTTTATTTTTCGAGAACCAATTGGTTGACGGGTTCTGAAATCTACATGAATGCGTTTGGTTTGGCTCAGCGATTGGACGAGTCCAGTGTTATGGCCGTTTCGGTCATGAGTGTTGACATGGGCGCTATCGATATTACGACGGTTAATAATCCCGACGGGGGATTGGGTACCTTCAAGCCTACCATTGCCAATTTGGGGGTTTCTTACGCTCGCTCTTTCTCCAATCGAATCCATGGTGGTGTCTCTTTGCGTATTGTTACCGAAGGCACGTCGGATGTTAATGCATCGGGGGTGGCCTTTGATGCCGGTATTCAATACATTACGGGACCAGATGACCGGATTAAATTCGGGATTGCTTTGAGGAATGTCGGGACACCTATCATGTTTTCCGGTGACGGTCTGGCCGCTCGTGGGGTTATGCAAGGAAGTACCGTTCCTTTGACCCTTTCTCAGCGTTCCCAATCGCTCGAAATGCCATCGCTAATGAACATCGGCGGTTCGTATGATTTCTATTTTGATGAAGCCAAAGAGAATCGATTAACCGTAGCCGCCAATTTTACCTCCAACTCCTTTACCAACGATCAGTATGGCGTGGGTGCTGAGTATGCTTTCGGAAAGATCGCTGCTATTCGTGCGGGATACCAATACGAAGATGCAGGCAGCGATCCAGAGTTTACCCAGAATGTTTATACCGGTTTGAGTTTTGGTTTGAGCATTGATGCCCCGTTCAACAGTTCCAATTTTGGTTTTGACTACGCGTATCGGGCAACAAGTCCTTTTGGAGGAACGCACTTGTTTGGCGTTCGTTACGGACTTTAATTCACCCGATTTTTTTAATAACGCCCCGTTATGGGGCGTTCTTTATTTGCATACCATGAGTACATCTGTTTCTTTTTTTACCCGCGATGGCCTTGAGAAGCTCAAGGAAGAATTGCATCAACTCAAGACCAAGGGCCGTGCCGATATGGCCCGTCAAATTCAAGAAGCCCGTGACAAAGGAGATCTTTCGGAGAACGCCGAATACGATGCGGCGAAGGATGCTCAAGGCCTGCTTGAAATGCAAATTGCTCGTTTGGAGCAGACCTTAGCGACTGCCCGCGTCATGGACGAATCCCAGATTGATACGGGGAGGGTTCAACCGTTGACAACCGTTCGGCTAAGGAATTTGTCCAATCAGGTGGAAATGAAGTACACGTTGGTTTCGGAAAAGGAGGCGGATTTCAAAGCGGGAAAAATTAGCGTGGGTTCTCCCATCGGTAAGGGCCTGCTAGGGAAAAAGGTAGGGGAGGTTGCAGAGGTCCAGGTGCCATCGGGTGTGATGCGTTTGGAGGTTTTGGAAATAACACTTGAATAGAGCGGGAATGGCCGGTTTGTTTATGAAGATTATTCGTGGCGAGATTCCTGCCCACAAGGTGGCGGAGAATGCGTACGCTTTGGCCTTTTTGGATCTATTTCCCCTGGCCCATGGGCATGTTTTGGTTATTCCCAAGGTGGAGGTGGATGCGATTTACGAGGTCCCTGAGCCGTATTATTCGGAGGTATGGGCTATGGCTCGTCGTTTGGCCCCTGCGATTCAGTCGGCTTTTCCTTGCCGTAAAGTTGGGATGGCTGTAATTGGTTTGGAGGTACCCCACGCGCATTTGCATCTGGTTCCGCTGAACCAAGTGGGCGATCTTTCGTTTGCCCGCCCTAAACTCAGTCCTTCCGCCGAAGAATTACAGGGCCATGCTCAGCAAATTCGGTCTTTTTTGGAGCACTGAGAAATACGATTGTTGATGGGGTTTTGCAATCCTTAGATTTTTCGCTCCGGGTTTTGGAGAAGGAACTGTTCCCAGGCTTGCTTTTTCTTGGTTCGAGATGCGGTTTTTCGGGTTGCTTTGCCAACGGCATGGGCCGTAGGGTCGGTTAATTGAAGAAAATGACAGTACGCTGCTCCCAAAGCGTCGGTTGCATCCAGTTTGAAATGGTTGGTGGGGGTTTGGAGCAAGGTGGATAGCATGGAGGCCACTTGTTGTTTGGAAGCGTTTCCGTTTCCGGTCACCGCTTGCTTGATTTTTTTGGGTAGGTATTCAAAAACGGGAAGACCATGATGGAGTGCCGCAGCAATAGCGGCGCCCTGAGCTCGACCCAACTTGAGCAAGGATTGAACATTTTGGGCATAGAATGGGGCTTCAATCGCTAATTCGTCGGGCTGGTATTGTTCGATTAACGCAAGAGTTTGTTTGAAAATGAGGCTGAGGCGGAGCAAATGGGAATCAGTGGAACGAAATCGCCAATGCCCGGCATCCAGGAGCGAAACGCCTTGGCCCTGGATGCGCAAGATCCCAAAGCCCATAATTAGGGTTCCGGGGTCGATTCCTAGGATAACTTGATCGATGGAGCGGGCGCTTGGGGTCGTAGGCATTTACTTTGCGGTCAATGATCAAAAATACAGCCTCCAGAGAGGGGATGGCTTGGTGGCCAAATCAATGGACTCGTTGGATCCATCATCCTTGGTGGTCCAAGGGCTTGGCTTTGGCTCCTTGGTTGGGCTTGGTGGCTTTGGTAGGACAATTCTGGTCCAAAGGGGTTTGGATGATGTTGGATGTGGATGTTTTACATCAAACGGTTCTAAGCGGGGTATGGTGGGCACAACATGCCCAAATGATGGCCATGGTCCTGTTGCTTTTGCCCGTATCGGGCCTTGGTTTGGATACCCTCAAGTGGACGTTGTTTATGGACGAGCCGGAGGAGAACCCACAACAATGGGGGTTAAGGCTCAAAAAAAATTTCCCTATTTTGTGTTACGGAATACTGGGCTCGTTATGGTTTCCTGCCCGGTTGACTGAATTTGCGGGTCGATGCCGCTTTTATCCCCTCCAAAAACACCCGAGGGTCATGGCTTCAACGGTTTTGGCTTCATCGGCTCAATGGTTTTGGGTTTTGATTTGGCCAGCTTTTTTGTGGTGGTTGGTGACGAAAGCAGATAAGGCACTTTGGGCCAAACAATGGGCGTGGGCTCCGTTACAAGGCCCTTGGTTATCGGTAGTGCTGGTACTTTTGGCTATTTTGGTTGCTTGGATTTGGAGATCCATGTACCATACCATGGGCTATCGGTATCGGCCCATTCGAACCTTGCATTGGGTACAGTTAATTTCGATGTTAAGACACGGTATTCTTTTGACCCAGTGGGTGTTATGGCTCAATCTTATGGGGCTGTCTATGCCTTGGATATCGGTTTATTTTTTGGTGTCTTTGCTGTTGGCCGTGAACTGGTTTGCGCCCTTGGGCTTATTGGGGGAATTGGGGCTTCGTGGGCTTACGTCTATGTTGATGTTTGGGAATTTGTTATCGGTGCCAACGTATGCGGCGGGAGTGCCTTGGTTAATTTGGTTGACCAACGTAAGTGTACCGGCGATCGGTGGGGCTTTGTGGTGGTTGTTTAAGGGTCGTTATCAGAGCTTGAACCGATGATTGAGGTATTAGGCTCGGTTTTCCTTGTTTTTTTGGCCTTTTATGGGGCTATGCTGGTTTTTTTTGGACGGGGATGGCGACTTGCAGCGAGTTCCGGCATTTTGGACCAGGGTTCGGAACCCGGCACCCCTATCGTACACATCAAGGGGATGGATGATCAACACCTTTTGGTTACCGTTATCGTTGCGTGTCGCAACGAGACGCATCGAATGACACCCCTTCTCAAGGCTTTGGTAGATCAGGAGACCAATTTTGGTTGGGAATTGTTATGGATTGACGATGATTCAGAAGATGATTCAGTAGCCAAGGCGAACGACTTTTTGGAACATTATCCCCACCTGAACTATCGCCTTTTGAAGCGTAACGGGACGGATCCATATCCGCCACACAAAAAGGGGGCCATTGCTTGGGGCGTGGAACAGGCTCAAGGCCGCTGGGTTTTGGTAACGGATGCGGATTGTGTTCCAGGTCCTTTGTGGATAGCCACGATGATCCACTCGTTTCTAAAGAGGGAGCGCTTGGCTTTTGTAGCAGGGCCGGTACGCCTACGTCCTGCCCATTCCTGGTGGGAAAAAAGCCAGGCCTTGGAGTTTATGAGCTTGAACGCCATCGCTGCTTCGACCTTGGCGCTGGGGCGTCCCGTGATTTCTAACGGAGGGAATATGGCTTTTGATCGGCAGGTTTTTGTGGAATGTTCGCCCTACGCCAATAACTGGAAGCACCCTGGGGGGGATGATGATCTTTTGATGCATCGAATTTATCAGTATTGCGGCGCGGAGGCCCTTGCTTTTTGTTGGAATCAAGCGGCGATCGTGGATACGCCGCCTATTGGACCTTGGCGTGAATTTTTGGCTCAGCGTATTCGTTGGATTTCCAAACAAGGGGCCTATCCGGACCCAGCAGTGGCTGGAATTCTCAAATCGGTTTGGTTTATGCATGCCTTGTTGTTTGCCTCCTTCGTTGGGGGTTTAGTCAGCGGAAACCTGGCCCTTGCAGGAATAGCCTGGGCAACTTGGGGGTTCAAAGCAGGAATGGATGGCCTGTATACCCGGCAGGTTGCAGGCTTTTATGGGAACCCGGCGGGTTGGCGCCTTTTGATTTGGACCCAGCTCTGGTACCTCCCCTATACCTTAATCGCCGGCTTGGCTGGTTATCGAGGAAAATTCAAATGGAAGGGCCGTCGCTACAGTTAAATTTGTTATTCGATGAAACCAACCCATCCCAAGACCGGAGCCGTACGTTGGGCATTGATGCTCAGCGCAGGTTATTTGGTCTTGCTTCTTTTGTTTTCGTTGTTTGGGGTTAACGTATTACCAGACCCCAGCCCGTATGCCAATACCCAGGACCCGGATCAAGCGGTACAGTACCTTGGTTACCAAGGCCGAATTCGACATTGGTTGGGTACCGATACCTTGGGAAGGGATATGTTAAGCCGGTTGATTTGGGGAATCCGCGTTTCCATGATAACCGGTTTGGCGGCTATGGTTTTGGCGGTTGTTGTCGGAACGGCTGTGGGATTGGTTGCCGGTTTCTATCGGTCCTGGGTTGACAAGGTCCTTTCATGGTTGATGCAGGTGGTTTGGTCCTTGCCTTCGGTCATGCTGGTATTGGCTTTCTCCTTGGCCTTGGGCCGGGGATGGTGGCAGGTTTTTGTGGCCATCGGATTGACCATGTGGGTGGATGTGGCCCGTATTGTCCGGGGACAAGTTTTGGCGCTACGAGAAAGGGAATATGTTATGGCGGCTCGAATGATGGGCTTTTCGGATCTGCATCTCATGACCGTGCAGCTCTTGCCTAATTTGACCAAGCCCCTTTTGGTGATGGCGGCTTCGGTTTTTGGCTCGGCTATTCTGTTAGAATCCGGATTGGGATTTTTGGGCCTAGGAGTGCAACCCCCGGTCCCTTCGCTCGGAACCATGTTGCGTGAGCATTACCCGTATTTGTTGATGGGCGCACCCCATTTGGTATGGGCCCCTGCGGGTCTAATTTTTTCGATGGTTTTGGGCTTTAATGTCTTGGGATCTGCTCTATCCACGTATTGGGATACCAAGGCTTAGGCTTTGCTTTGGGGAGGTGTTGTTTGAAGGTCCAAAGCAACCAATACCGCCAAGGCGGACCAAAACAACAAAGCGGTTTTGTCCATATCCAAATAATTGTTAAGCAAACCGTGGGTATAGTACGTAACAAGGCCTAGAATGGCCATGAGGGCCATCGCTCTTGGGTATGGGGTATCGGGACCGCGAAGGCGTTGCCAAAGGGCCATGCCTCGTTGAAGGGAGGCCAATACCAGTCCTGTAAAAAGCAAAAAGCCCGGAATGCCGGTTTCGACAAGCGGCCCAAAATACTCGGAATGAATCCCGCCTACATCGGCGTTGTTGGTGCTGATGATGGTCTTTTCGTAGGGATTTTGGTAGGGCGCGTATTGTAACATGTAGGTTCCAGGACCCCAACCCAACCAAGGTCTTTCTTTGAACATCCGTAATCCGGAGGCCCAACGGTTGAGCCTTTCGAGGTTGGAGGCGTCGCTGCGTACATTGGAAATGGATTGCAGGTGTTTGTCCAATCGATCCTGGGAATCGGTTTTGTTACGCATCAAAAACATCAACAGCGGCCCGCTGTTCATGGCGATGAACACCGTAACCAAAACAACAGCCGTCATGAGCCAGCGGAATCGTAATCCCGAAACCAGGACGAGCCAAAACCCCAGCGCGGCCACCAAACTAACCCATGCAGCCCTCGTATAACTCATGATGACCGCAAGCGTCAACAGAGCCAGCAAGACGAGGAACAGTGGCCTCCAGCGATTCCCTCCCCGTCCCAGGAGGTCGGGCTTGACCAGGTAAATCACCACCAAGGGGATTAGAAAGGCCAGCATGGCCCCGTAGATGCCGTGATTGATCACGAAGGGTTCGGAAGCCCAATAACTGGCTTCTTTGGTGAAGCCATCGTTGGCGTGTTGAAATAAACTCCAAACGGCAACCAAGGTCATGGGAATCAAATACAATACCCAAAATAGGGCAATGTTACGGATATTTTGAAAAAGGAGGACTCCGCCAAAAAAACACGGCAAAACCTTCCAAGTATTGGAAAGAAAAAATTTTAGGGAAACCCACGGATCGGAGGAAGCGGGGACCGTGTAGAGCATCCACAGGGACCATAACACCACAAAAACGGTAATTGGATGTTTTAACATGGCTTTGGTTGGGGCCTGAATCCACAACCAACGAGCGACCAAAACGGCGCTGATCAGGAGCATCAAGGGGTCGGTAGGAATTTGAATTGCAAAACCCAAGGATGGATCGTCCACCAATATGCTGAAAGGCGTCACGGCGGCTAGAACCAGTAGGGCGATATCCAAACGCCAAATGCACAAGGCCAGCATGGCCAAACCAAAAGGCAAAGCCAAAACCCACCATTGTTCCAAAGCAATGCCTGCGCTCAAAACCAGCGCCCAGGCCCCGGCAAGCAGTCCCAAGGCCATTTGGTGCATTAGTTCTTCAGTTCTTGGAATTGAAGCCGTAGCGTGGCGTACAATGCAGCCAAGATGAGGCTTCCGGTACCAGCCAAAACCACGACCAACCAACGAACGGGGTAGGCCTTTTTTTCGGAGGGTCTAGCCGAGTTGACAAGAAATTTTACCGGCAAGACTTCTTCCAAATCCACACGCGATCGGTCGTACCTCATGCGCACCTTGACCAGTTCTTCGTTTTCTTTTTCGAGTTGTTCTTTGACGGAATTGTAGGCGCCTCCGTAAAGTTCCAAAACCTTGAGTTGACGCCCCAGATCCACCAAGGAGGCTTCGCTGCCTCTTAGCCTAGCCAAGTTATTGATAATCCCCGTATCGGACTCACTAATTTTAAGCTTGCGCAGGGTTTCCAATTTGCCCTGGGCCTCGGCCCGGGTGGATAGCGCCTGAACTTGAACCTCGGTTAAATGATCGGCCTGAAGCTCATAGTCAAAAATGCCTTGGGAACGAAAAAAATTCAGGGAGTCGTTGAGTTTTTCAATCCATTCTTTTTTGGCAAGGTATTGATTTTCAACGATTCCAAAAGCCTTACCGGCTTGTTCACGTTGAATTTTATTTTTGGTTTGATCCAACAGAGCAGCAATGGTGTTTGCAATATCGGCGGCAATACGGGGATCGCGATCCCTAACGGTTATTTCTACGGACATGTATTCGGTTCGTTTGAAACGAATAAGTTTTTCGTATTTTTTTTGTAGTAATGTATTACGAAAACGCGCATTTGCCGGGATTTCGTAATGATTGAGGAGATCAAAGCGTCGTACGATGCTATCACGGATATCGTCCGAGTACAAAATTTGAATGAGCTGATCGCTTTGTTCTTCGGCGCCAAACTCGAGGACGTCGGTTTTGTCGGACGGATTATCCGAAAGAAGCGCCTTGGAAATGGAATTCACAGTGGCGGGGTAAAAAACCACCTTGGACTCATATAGAGGGGTTACAAACCAAGACGAAGAAAAAAGGATACCCAGCAGCCCCCCCGCGATTCCAGCTAGTCCCAACAAAAGGCGGTGGCTCCAGATAAATTGAAATATCCCGGAGGAATCGTAATCGTTGCTTTGGTTCATGAAGGCCATGGGAGATCGCGTTAGTTGTCTTTCTCAAAAATACACCATCGGTCCCTATGGCTCATCGTGGGCTTGCTTTCGATTGAGCGTTCCAAGATGGGAGGTTTATGCACAGATTTGCAGTGATGTTGCGAAACGAGCGCTTTTATTTTGGGGTTTCCGCCTTGTGCAATGGACTGTGGTCACTTTGGGGTCGAGCGCCCAAAGAGCGCTCAGGGAAGCCGTCCGGGCCGTTTTTGCGTTTTTTGGTGATCCGATTGGATGAGATTGGGGATATGGTCACCACCCTGCCGATGCTACAGGCCCTGAAGGAAGATAACCCCGAATCTCGGGTGGATTTGTGGTGCAGCCCCTTGGTTGGGGAGTGGATGGAGGGCCAAAGGGGGGTGGATCGCGTTTGGAAGGGTCAAGCACCCTCGGGGGATCAGATCTACGATGTGGTTCTGGAGTGCCGAGGAAATTGGCAAAGTTTGAGGTATGCACTGCGAACGAGGGTCCACCAGCGTAGGGATCGAGGCACCATACGAATTCTGCGTCGCCTTCAGGGCCAAGCCCAACCGCACGAATGGGATATTAACCTGGAATTGGCAGGTCCCTGGCTTCGAGAGGTGCCGGAGGAGCGAAGACGTCTATTGGGCTTGAATGCGCCTGGCCGCCCCATGTTGACGTCCAGACCCTCGGCCCAATCCGAAGCGGAGCTTTTTTTGAACCGCTACGATTTGAACCGCTACGCGGTTTTGCATACCGGTGCACGCAAATTGTTAAGAAGGTGGTCGCTCCATCGTTGGTCCGAACTGGCACGCCGTTTGCATGAAGAGCGAGGTCTTGATGTTGTATTTGTTGGAACACCGGATGAACAAGGAGACGTAGAGCGTATTCGTGCTGTGTTGAATTTTGAGACCAGGGTTTGGATGGATGGTCGTCCCCTATCTCGTCTTATTCCATTGCTTGCCGGTGCACAAGTGATGGTTGGCAACGAAAGTGGGCCTATGCATTTGGCAGCGGCTGCCGGCTGTCCGACGGTAGGGCTTTTTGGTCCAGGCGAACCCGGTATTTTTTCCCCTAAGGTTGATTTTTTTAGAGCATTGCACAAGAAATTACCTTGCAATCCTTGCGGTCAAGTCCGGTGCATTCACCCCGAAAACCCCTGCATGAATCGCTTGGAAGTGGAGGAGGTTATGGCGGCTGTTGTGGACCTGTTGGACCGACGTGGTTCTTAAATTGTATTCGATGAAGTTCTTTGATTTTTGGTTTCAAGCGGGTTGGCGAAACCGCTCTGTCCTTGGGTGGATGGTTTTTGCTCTGGTGGTTTGGGGATTCTGGGTTTACCGCTCTGTTCCTGACCAGGGGCTATCCCGCTTGGACGATTCCATTTTTATTGAAGATTTTTATGACTTTAACCGCTCCGAAGGGGCCTTGGTCCAATGTTTGGAAAGGGGCGTTTTTCGGGCCAAGGGCGACAACTATTACCGCCCTGCTCTGATCATGACTTTTGTTATGGATGCGCAGTGGCATCGGTTGCGTTTGGATGGGTATTATCGGACGAACCTGGGCCTGCACGTTTTGGCCATGCTTTTGTTGTTTGGAGCGATGGGTGCCTTGGGCTTTACTCCGGCACAATCCTGGTTTTGGGCTATGCTGTTTGGGGTTTTGCCGGTCCTTAGCCAAGCCGTGGCCTGGATACCGGGTCGTAACGATACGTTGTTGGGGGTCGCCGCCTTTGGGGTTATCCTGGGCATGGAACGATCCCTAAAAACGGGTCGCTGGTTTTGGTGGTTTGTTTTTGGTTTGACCGCCTTGGTCGCCGTTTTGACCAAAGAAACCGGTCTGCTGGTGGTACCTGCAGCAGCCTGTTTAATTCTAGGTCGACAAAGGGCGGGACACGTTCCGCTGAGGTGGGGCTTGGTCTTTTTGATATGGTTGATGACGTTGGGGCTGTGGTGGTGGGGTCGTACCCTGGCCCAAACCGTGAATACAGGGTTGGATCCCAGCACCATGTTTTCGTTGTTCGGGTATCGCATTCCCATGCTGCTGCAGTACCTGGGCAAAACCTTTTTTCCTTGGAATCTCTCTGTTTTTCCCTTGATGGAAGATACCGATTGGATGGGGGGTTCGATGGCCGTTTTGATGCTCATGGTTCTTTTGGGGGTCGGTGGATACCGACGTCTTGGATGGGCTTGGTTGGGCTCCCTGGGTTTTTGGTTTTTGCTCCTCTTACCGGCGTTAGTGGTCCCACGAGGGCTTAACGATCAAGCCTTTGAGCATCGTTTGTATGTACCGACGTTGGGTATCTTGGTGGCCCTTGCTTCTGTTCCCTTGCCTCGTTTTATGGTCCAAAAAAGGGCTCAAGCGATGGTGTTTTTATTGAGCCTGGGGGTTTTGTATACAATCAACGTCCGTCATCGATCGGTTTTTGCGGATGAAAAGGTTTTTTGGCGCAATGCGGCAGACAACGCGCCTTCTTCGGCGTATGCTCAAGTGATGTATGCGGTCCGTTGCCTTAGCGGGGATGAAGCAACCCAAGCAGGGATGGGGGTAGCCAGACCGTATATCCTCAAGGCGTATGCCCTGGATTCCAACGAAAAGTATGTGAGTCATTACCGGGGTTTGTTGGCTCTGGAAGAAAAGCGATGGGCAGAGGCTTCGGGTCTATTTGAACGGGAATTCAAGCGTACAGGGCTTGCGGATAGTTATTTTCATAATGCCCGAGCGCTATTTGAGTTGGGTAACAAAGCCGGTGCCGCAAGGATGCTCACGTTGTATTTGGAAAAAAAGCCCGGCGATCCCATCGCCACCAACAACTTAAAGCTACTCCAAGCGGAATTATCGCAATCCATAAGAGTTCCCTAACTTTGGTTAAGTTAATTGCATTCAAAATAATACCCATGAAAATCACTCTTCGATCGGTTGCCCTTGCGGCTTTGTGGGCATTTGCTGCACCAAGAGCCCAAGCACAGGATGCGGCGTTGGCGGTTATCGCGGGTGGCCGCGACGATGCTAATCGTTTGGTGGGAGCCTATGCGGGACCCTTGGGCCGGGGATTTTCACAGGCCCTTGGTCAAAATTGGTATAACACGGCCAATTGCCTCAAACTCCTTCGATTCAATGTGCAAGCCGGCGCCACCATGCTAAGCCTGCCCGAAACAGATCGGTATTTTGATGCGCAAAATTTGGGTCTACAGAATATTCGTGCCTTGGGGGGCGATCCGAGTCGGGTTCCAACCATTGCCGGCGATCGCAATGCGGTATCCCCTTCCTGGGTTATTTTTGGAAACTTGGCCGATTCTACCGTGCCAGGTGGACAGCGCCCGGTTGCATTGGATACCCTCCCGGATTTGCTTCAGGGTCTGGGTCTTCGTAATGTGTTTGCGCCCTATATCCAGGCCAATGTGGGCTTGATCAAAAACACCGAACTGAATATACGATATGCTCCGGTTTTGGACTTGTCGACCATCGGAGGAAATTTGTTGCCTGATAATTTATTGCGGGGCGAGATTCGATTTTGGGGCGTAGGAATCAAGCACGAACTTTTGCAGTGGATTCCGGTCCTGAAACGATTTCCATTGAGCATGAGTATTTATGCCAACCATTCTCGGATGAGTTATACCTTGGATACCCGGGTTGATGGCCCCAATCCAGCGGATTATCCACGGACTTTGCCCGGTAATTTGGTCATGGCCAATTATCGCATTAACGGGTCCGAAGATTTTGCTAACCAAAGGCTAAGTATGGAGGGCAGAGCCACCGGCGTTGGCTTGGTACTTTCCAAAAAAGTGTTGATGGTGACTGGTTTTGCCAGCATTGGCATGCAAGAATCCACCTTTCGCTTGGTCGCCGAAGGAAATTATCCCATCCGCACCGGATTGATCCAAGAACCCAACAACCCTCTTCGTTTTACGGAGGAATGGACGTCCTTGGAAAAGCCTTTGGATATAGAAACCCCAAGCAGCAGGGCTTTGAGGATGGGGGTTGGATTACGAGCCAAGTTTGTGCTTATCGCTGTTCACGCCGAGGCATTTACTCTTGGGGAATACCGAGGGTATTGCGGTGGATTGTCGGTCGGTTTTTAGGGTTGATGGTTATCCCACCAGACCTGCCCTTTTTGACCGCTGAATTGATCCCGTAACAAATCCCAAGCACCAAGAGCCAGGGCCAGGTTCATGTGCAAGAAATGCAAAGGAGCACCCAGGCGTTGGGCCCAAACGGTGGGTGTTCGTCGATTGCGCTGAATCAAAATCAAGAGGGCGGTGAATTCGATTCCACCCAGTAATACCAAGGCCAGGCCCCATGCGCTGCCACTCAAGGCCCATCCCCAGGACAAAACACTGACCAGCACGAGCCAAGGGCTCAGCCAACGAATGACTTTGTGAGAAATCCATGCGTAGGCCAGGCGGGGATTCAGGGCCAGGTCCCGGAATGCCCATAAATTTTGAAGATTGCCTTTGCCCAAACGGCGTTTGCGACGAAATTGAACCGAGGCATCGCCTTCGATCGGCATACGGGCCACGGCTTGGGGCGCATAAACAACCCGCAGGCCTCGACGGAGGATGGAAGCAAACCAATAAAAATCATCCACGATAAATCCAGCAGGAACCGGAATGTACTCTGAGCGGCGCAAGGCCATGAGCGCGCCGTATCCCCCCATAACACAACCTTGTCTGGATTCGCCTTGCTTGGTTATCATTTCGCGCTCCAGGTATTGAATTTCAGGAATGTGGACAGGTCGTTGGGAAATCGTAGGGGCCTCCTCATTCTGCGGCACCCAAGCGACAATGCGGGCCTGAACCCCGCCAACCGTAGGATCACCAAAAGGCAGGACCAATTCGGGGAGTGTTTTTTCTTCCAAAAGGGTGTCGGCATCGGTCAAAACCACCACGGCGTTTAAATCCGGGGAATCTCTTTCGTAATCTTCAAAAAGAGCTTGAATGATAGCGGGCTTACCGGTCCTTTGGTCAAATCGTCTGACCCGCAGACCGGGATAGGTGAGGACAAGCTCTTGAAGAAGGAGGTCGGTTTGGTCGGTGCAGGCATCAGTCCCAATATAAAATTTGAGGCGCGCCTTGGGGTACGTGGATCGAAAAACCGAAAGGACTTTGGAACGAATGACGGACTCCTCGTTGCGGACGGCCATCAGAACCGCTACTTCGGGGAAGGACTCCAGGGGTTCAAAATCCTGAGGACGACGGGAGGCACGTCGCATATGCCAAGGGTAAATCACATAGCTGTGAACAAGTGCTGCCGATGAAAGCAAAGCGGTCAGGATGGAAACCATAGTTCAACCCAAATTTAGGGGCTGGAACAAGGCGGCGAGGTTCTTCATTTGGACCTCGGGTTCATGGGTCTCTGCCAGGCTTTGTTTAGCATTTTGGATCATGCTTTCCAAAAGTTCGGGATTTTGGTTAAGTTTTTGGAGGCCTTCCAAAAATTCAACCGAGTTTTCGGCAGGCCAATAGTCTTGGTAGGGCTTGAGGCCAAGACCTTGAACCCCTTTGGACGTCGATAGCAGGGGAATGCCCAAGGCAATAGCCTCCAGCGCTTTGATCTTGAGACCACTCCCCATTCGTAATGGCATGACCAAGAGATCGCAGTTCATCATGAAAGCGGTGGCGTCCTCCACTTCGCCGTGTACCACGACCCCGGGGAGCCGCGATCCCAAACCAGGGGGCATTTTGCGCCCGGCGACATGGAAAGTTGGCCGTGGATTCACCGAGAGCATGTTGGGATACCAATCCGCCAAAAACCATTGCACCGCATCCAGGTTGGGTAACCAATCAAGCGTCCCGATAAAGCCCAAGTTCAAGCCCTTTGGTTGGGCTTCATTGCCAGAGGCAAGGCGGTTTGATCTTCCCCTAGGCTCTGAAGATGCAGAAGATGCTTCAGGCCAATACCCTAAGGTGATGAGGGACTTGTCAATGGGCATTAATTTTTGGAGTCCTTGGGCGTCTTCGGGGCTGATGGCCAGAACTGCATCGGATTGCGATAGTAGATGTTGTTCGAAAACACGCATTTTTGAATATTCCCCATGCAACCACCACGACAAAGGATGCCAGCCGGGGTAGGACTTTGCTTTTTGAAGCAATAAATCACTCTCTATGTTATGGGCCCGGTAAAAAACCTTCAACTTAAATTCCCGAAACAAGGGCAGGTAAAGACCCATCGCAAGGCCTTCTACCAGTACGGCATCCGGTTTTTCTTTTTGGATGGAACGGCGTAATTCGGAAGCGACTTCATCGTTCTCAAATCGGGCAAGATGGTACGGCTTATGTTGCAACAATGAAAATAAAGCTCCAAGAAGAGATACATGGGACTTTAAATTAACGGTTTGCATTCGGCGATTTGCCCCAAAATCGGAGGGTAATTCATGGGGCTCAACCCGGTTACGGCTTGGGTTGAGACAAAACCAACGAACACGATGCCCCAATTTTTCGAGACAAGCAGCGGTATGATGAAAGGCTTTGACTCCGCCATCCCTCACCGGGTAGGGAATCCGGTTATAGACTTGCAAAATTGTTTGGGGGGAGAACTTGGATTCCACGGCTTCATTTAGGAAATCCAACGAAAGGTGCGGTCTCGGTTGGCTCGATAAACCAAAATAACAGCCACGGGCAAAAGCACTAGGCTTGAAATCCACATGGACCATTCGGGGGCAAGGCTTCCATCACGGGCTAATTTTTCGCTGGTCATGGTGAGGATGTGATAGACCAAAAAACCAGCAATGGCTACGACTGTAGGCAATCCCAGACCTCCTTTGCGTATAATGGCGCCCAATGGAGCGCCCAACAAAAACAACAAAATGCAGGCAAAGGAAAGCGAAAACTTCCGATGCAATTCAATCACATACCTTGCCAATAATTCCCTTCGACTTTGCATTTCCCGGTTTTTCATTTCGGTATACGACCGCACCGTTTGGATTTGACGCTGAGCCTCTTGGACCAATTCAGGATTTTGGATTAACAAGGTATTAAAGCGATCCGTTGTTATGGAGTCCAATGCCGGATCGGAACCTTGCAGGCCCCAATGGTATTGGGACAAAATTAGGGCATTGAGGGCGGAGTCTCGGCTGTTATTGTCCCGTTCTAAGGAGTCAATAGCTGATCGTAATTGCCTAGTATTGAGCATTGAATAATAATCCTTGAAGAGGCTTTCGTCGCTTCTTCTTAACTTGAGTTGGCTTAGGTCCAGATGTATGGTTTGTTTCTTGAAGCGAATTCTGGATTCACCTTGACTTAGGCTGTTGTTACCGCTCATTGAGCCATCGGCATACGTAAATCCGTTGCGTAATTCGATGGTCAAATAACGCTGATCAGGGCTGTGAACAAGACGGCCTTGACGGGCCATCGTAACCTGCGGGTAGGTGCCGGAGGCGGTGCGATCGTAAATCCAAACATCCTTGAGAGTTTGGGGATCGTTGCCTTTGCGACGGACCATCAGGGTATACCCTTCGATGTCTTGGTAAAAGACCCCCGGCTTGATAGCCAAGGCTGGTTTTTTTTGCTGCACATCGTAGAGCAGGGAACCAAATTTGAGCCGGGACGAGGGCAAGAGGGTGTCCGAAAAGTAAAAGGCCAAAAGAGAAATCCCAAAAACCAAAACGAGCAAGGGCCGCAAGAAGCGAGATAAGGATATACCGGAGGCCTTGATGGCCGTCAGTTCTCCATTTTCGGCGAAGCTACCCAACGTCATGATGGAGGCCAGTAGCAAGGCCAAGGGTAGGGCCAGGGGCACAAAGCTGGCCGAGGCATAAAAGATGAGTTCAGCAATAATCCACCATTCCAGCCCCTTGCCGACCAAATCGTCAATGTAGAGCCAGAGGAACTGCATGACCAGAATAAACTGAACAATCAAAAAAGTCACCACCAAAGGCAAGGCGAAGGCCTTGATGAGCATGGCGGATAAACGATTC
>Ga0172372_10001820_pt1 | contig 32766 bp, 23 predicted proteins | sample LakKiv5m_2_FD_114544 | JGI IMG/M metagenome (GOLD analysis project Ga0172372, IMG submission 114544) | Freshwater microbial communities from Kabuno Bay, South-Kivu, Congo - kab_092012_9.5m | ecosystem: Environmental > Aquatic > Freshwater > Lake | place: Democratic Republic of the Congo... | reverse complement strand
TGGATGACCCGGGCAATCCCGCGTTCTTGAGCAGCCAACAGTACATTGCGGGTGCCGTCGAGATCGGTGGTGCGAATGTCGTCTGGTGAGTAGAGCGGCAATGCGGCTGCCGTGTGGACCACCAGATCACATCCGTCCATGGCGGCTACCAACGCCTGCTGGTCGCGGATGTCGCCACTAATTGCTGTAATGCGGTCGCGTTCCGGGTAGTCAAACGGAGCAATATCAAAACTGACCACCTGATGGCCGCGGCTCAGTAGATAGCGGGTGAGATTGATGCCCAAGAAGCCCGCGCCACCGGTGATGAATACGCGTTGTGGTTGCATAGTTCCCTTCTTACCTGATTGAGTTTGTTTGTATGCTCGTATGTGATTTGTAAGGTAAATAACACGTGTATTTACCTTTTTAAAGACACATACATCAGAAAAACAACTGACAAACTCTACTCACTATAATCAACGAGTCGGTGTTCGAGGCGCGCAAGTTGCGCCTCAGCAGCGGCCAAGTTATCGCGTTCACGTTGCACGACAGCAGCGGGTGCTTTCTGTGTAAACGACTCATCTGCTAGGCGTGCCTGGCGGCGCTCCACGTCAGCACGTGCTGCGTCGAGTTCACGGCTGAGGCGCTGTCGTTCGGCCGCTAGATCAATCATTCCAGCCAACGGAATAAAAATCTCAACGGTGCCGATGACCACTGTTGCCGCCAATTTGGGCCGCGGGTTGAGTGTGGTAACAAACGCCACGTCTTCCGCTGCGATGCGGGCTAGGCGCACAATCAAGGATTGTTGCTCAGCCAGCGCTGGTGCATCCGGCGACACAATGGTGGCACCGATGAATTTCACCGGTTCGACCTTGTATTCGGTACGCACGTTGCGAATTCCAACAATGATGTCGCGAATCACCGCAACCGTCCGCTCAGCGATCTCGTCGAGCAACGCTGCATCCGGTTGCGGGTAGGTTGCATACATGATGGTGCTGTCGTCGTTGCTATTGGCGCGTCCAGTCAAGTATTGCCAGGCTTCTTCGGTGACGAACGGCATAAATGGGTGCAACAGCCGTAACGCCCCTTCGAGCACGGTGTAGAGCACTTCTTTGGTGAGCAATTGCCGGCGATCGTCGGCACCGTCGAGTTGCGCCTTGGCCATTTCAACGTACCAGTCAGCAAATTCGCTCCAGATGAAGTCTTGAATTTGTCGGCCGGCCTCGCCGTAGTTGTGACTGCGCATGAGGCGATCGACGTCCCCCACCAAGCGTTGATAACGAGACATAATCCAACGGTCTGCAACCGTATACGGGTAGTTGAGCAGACAATGTCCGGTCACAATGGCCGATTGGTCCGGCTTCCAGTCACCGAATCGTCCCAACACGAAGCGCGTGATATTCCACAATTTGTTGGCAAAGTTGCGCCCCGCTTCAATGCGTTCTGGATTCAGATTGAGATCTTGGCCGGGTGAACTACTCGTGGCCAACGTGAAGCGCAGCGCGTCCGTGCCAAATTGGGCCATGATGTCGAGCGGGTTGACCACGTTGCCGTAGGTTTTGCTCATCTTGCGCCCATCTTTGTCACGCACCAACCCATGCAGATAAATCGTGTGGAACGGTGCTTGACCCGTCAGGTAGCAACCGAGCATCATCATGCGTGCCACCCAGAAAAACAAAATGTCGTAGCCCGTTTCCATGAAGCTGGTCGGGTAGTAGCGTTGCAAATCGGGCGTCTTATCCGGCCATCCCAGTGTTGAGAAGGGCCACAATCCGCTGGAGAACCACGTGTCGAGCACGTCAGGATCTTGGGTGATTCCGGGACCAACAGGATCCGGATCATCTGGCCCCGGCACAATCATGTTGCCGTCGGCGTCGTACCAAACCGGGATGCGGTGCCCCCACCAGAGTTGGCGGCTAATACACCAGTCCTGAATGTTTTCCAGCCAATGGAAGTAGACGCGCTCGAAACTATCGGGCACAATTTGGGTGGTACCGCTCCGTACCGCCTCAAGTGCCAAATCAGCGAGTGGTCGCATGCGCACAAACCACTGCTCACTGAGCAAGGGCTCAATGATCTCGCCACCCCGTTGGCTAATCCCAACCGACATGCGGTGCGGGAGCGTGGCCACGAGCAGACCCTCGGTTTCGAGGTCGGTTAACACTTGTTTGCGAGCAGCAAACCGCTCCATCCCCGCGTATTTCCCCGCTTTTTCGTTGAGCGTCGCATCGCGGTTCATGATGTTGATCATGGGGAGTTGCTGGCGTTGTGCCACGTCGTAGTCGTTGTAGTCGTGTGCCGGTGTGATTTTGACTGCCCCCGTCCCAAACGCAGGATCAGCATGTTCATCCGCCACAATCGGAATGCTCCGACCCACCACGGGCAACACGACCATTTTGCCAATCAGGTGCTGATAGCGTGGGTCGTCGGGGTTCACGGCCACGGCTACGTCGCCCATCAGCGTTTCTGGGCGGGTCGTGGCCACCGTAATATACTCACTCGCTCCGGCCGCCCACGTGCCACTAGTCCATTCACCACCCTGCCAGGTACCGGCCACCGGGTAGCGGATATGCCACATCTGCACATCGCGTTCTTCGTGCTCGACCTCAACGTCGGACACCGCAGTTTGCAGGTTGGGTGACCAGTTGACCAACCGGGTGCCCCGGTAAATCAAACCGTCGTCGTACAAGCGCTTGAACGCGGTACGCACCGCCCGCGACAAATCGGGGTCGAGCGTGAAGTGTTCGCGGCTCCAGTCGCACGATGCGCCAATGCGGCGAATTTGGTGGGTGATTTTGCCACCAAACTCCTCTTTCCACTCCCACGTCAGCTTTTCAAACGCTTCGCGTCCCACGGCCATGCGGCTGGTGCCTTGCCGTTGCAACGATCGCTCGACTTGTAGCTGGGTGGCGATCCCCGCATGGTCGGTGCCGGGGACCCAGAGCGTGGGGTGGCCGCACATGCGGTTCCAGCGTGTGATGATATCTTCGATGGTCACAAACATGGCGTGACCCATGTGGAGCTCACCGGTGACGTTCGGCGGGGGCATCGACATCACGAACGGCGCAACGTCTGGGTTTTCACGTGGTTGAAAGAACCCACTCGTCTCCCACCATGCGTACAACTGCTCTTCCACGTGTCGTGGTTCGTACGCTTTCGCCATTTCGGTTGGTCGTTGAATTGAAGACATAGTTCACCCGTTCACAATTCATAGTCATCTGCATTATATGTGAAAAAACGCAGAAAGAAAGAACCACCCCGTGTCGTGGTCACCGTGGACTTCCGTGGTTGTACTCACAAAATTTGTGACAGTGTGGTCACCACAATGTTTTCACGCGCAAAATACTCTAACACGGCGGGCAATGCGTCAGCCGTGCTTTGACTGCCACAGTGCGCCAACAAAATCGCTCCGTTGCGTTTTTCTGCATCAAGCGTGGTGGTTAAGCGTTCCACGATGAAATCCGCACTCTTTGGTTCACCCACCGAATCGAGACTGTCAAGGGTCCAAAAAATCGGGATATACCCGCGTGCGGCAACAGCCCGCAACACGCGTTCATCATATGCCCCATAGGGTGGGCGAAAGTACGGCGCTGGCCGCGTGCCCGTGGTCTGGTACAAGATGTCCGCCATGCCATCGAGCTCTGCGACAATTTGCGCATCGTCGAGCGTGCGAAAGTCGGGATGTGTCAGCGAGTGATTGGCGATTTCGTGGCCAGCTGCCACAATCTGGCGGGTAAGATCGGGATTGCGTTGGATCCAGTCTCCCGTCAAAAAGAACGTGATGCGCACGTCGTACTCGGCCAATGTGGCCAGCATCTGTGCGGTTGGTTCACTTTTTGCCCCCGCATCAAGGGTCAACGCAACGGCCGGGCGATTCGCTCCGCGTTGCACGATAATGGCCTGTGGTGTTAATGTCGGGTTGGCGACGAGCACGGGCACAATCAGTGGCCGTAACGGCTGTGGTTCGCCGCTTAGACGGTTGTAACTGATGATATACGCTGGATCAGAATTGCCCGCCGCCGCAATAGCTGCCAAGTCATCGCCTTTTTGTACGCGATATGCTTGGTATGCCAGCGCAGTTGCAGTCGCGGTTGGCGTGGCTGGCACGGGCGTGATCGTGGGGATGCTGGTCGGCGTGGCCGTGGCAACGAGCAGTGTCGTGGCGCTGGCGGTGATCGATTCAGAAGCGGTCGGTGTGGCGGATGTGGCTACTGCCACGGTCGTTGCCACGGGTGTCTGTTGTTGGCTTACCCGCCAAACACGTGTACCAGCCGCTAGGACGACCAACGCAGTCACAAAAATGAGCACCAAAAATGGCCAGTACTGGCGCATGATTATTGCACCTTGCGGTGGGTGTTGATCATCTGTTGCAACCACTGCCGTTGCTCGGTGGTGAACGCCCGTTGCGGAATGGTCACGTAGCTCCACGAGCCGTGCACGAGCAGCAGGTAGCGCCGATTTTCTACAATTGACACGAAACGCGCCCACGGGAACTGCGTACTCCGTTGGCCCACGTGAACGTGCACCCCAGCATCCGAAAATTGCACGGTGTAGGTCTGTTCTGGTGCCCCAAAACTACTCATCACGGTCAAAATCAACGGCACCGGGTCAATGGCCAACAATATTCCGATGGCGATAAGGAGCAACTGGTTGCCACCAAATCCGAGGGTGAGTCCTTGGTAGGTGGCCACGACCACCAAGATGAGCGCAACCACTTGGTAGATGCGGTGCTTGGTCGTTCCTGCCTGGTAGAGTTGTGCGGCAGCTAGGACGTCGCGCAAATTGCGCTCGTAGCGAATTTCAAATGATGCGGGCGTGGTCATGGAATGTAGAGCTCCTGTCCGACTACCAAGTTGTTGGGGTTCTGTAGCATCGGGTTCGCTTCTTCGATTTGATCAATGGTCACACCGAACTTTTCAGCAATTTGTCCGAGCGATTCACCCGCCTTGACGTAGTACACCGTCAAATTTGCAGCCGGCGTGGGCACCAAAATCAACGTCGGTTGTGTGCCCGCACTCGAACCACTGTCCGTGGTACTGCCATCCGTAGAACCGCTGTCAGTAGAACCACTATCCGTGGTGCTGCCATCCGTGGAACCGCTATCTGTGGTGCTGCCATCGGTCAACGTGGCGCCGTCCGTGATGACTTCGGTGTCGCTGATGATTTCTCCCTCTCCGAGTTCACTAGTTGGCTCCACGAGTGGCGTCAGGGTTGGTTCCACGGTGGCGGTAGGTGATGGTGTCGGGATGGGCGTGATGGTCACTTCTGGGTACGGAGTTGCCGTTCCTGCTACTTCTTCGTCCATTTCGAGGATGTCGTTGGATACATCGACCGGGCGATTCACCGCGGCTACCGGCAACAACAACGTGATATTGCCGATGCGCAAACTCCCCGTTTTCATCGCTGCAAGGCTGAGCACTGAGCTCACAATCAGCAGTGCAAAAATCGCTGCCACAATCACCGTGATGGAGCTGGGCAGAAAGCGATTGAACATGCGCAAGAGTAACGCCCCAATGAAGGGCAGGATGAGTGCCACGAAGAGCAACCCAGTAATTACGGTTTGAGACACAACAGACCTCCCAACATCAGTGCTCTTGTAAGTGTACTACAGTCACGCCCTCACCACCGTTGGCACCACCGCCACTCAACGACTTGACTTGCCGGTGGTGTTGGAGTTGGTCTCGTAGGGCTTGCCGCAAGGCGCCCATCCCCTTGCCGTGAATGACTCGAATATACGGCAATCCGGCGCGGTACGCATCATCTACATAGCGATCGACGCGTTCACACGCCTCTGAGGCACGCATGCCACGCACATCAAGTTCCAGCGCGACGGCTGGCGCCGATGGGGCGGTTACCACTGGGGCGGCGCGCACTGGCTCTGCTTTGCGTTGACCCGGTTTGAGGTCGCTGAGCCGCACCGTCAAGCGGAATCCGCCTACTTGGACCTCGGCACTGTCTTCTTCGTGTGAAATCGCCACCACGTCGCCCGTCAAATTAACCGATGCCACAAAAACCGCATCGCCTACCTGAATCGGTCGTACTGGTGTGACTTCCGGTGTCAGTGCAGGGGCTTGTGGCCGGCGTTGCTTCTTGAGTTTGCTGACTTGTTCCTCTTGGATGGTCGTGGCTCGCTGTTGCGCATCTTCCATCCATTTTTTCGAGATGGTGACTTGTTGCACATCATCACGCAAGCGTCGTAATTCGGTACGCGCCTGGCGTACTTCGGCCTCAATCTCGGTAATCGCCTGTTGGCGCTCTTGCTCGAGCTGCGCTTCAAGGTGTTGTTGCCGCTGTTGCGCCTCGATCAAGAGTTGTTGCGCCGTCTGTTTGGCTTCTTCGGCCGCTTGCAAGAGTTGGGCTGCTTCTTGGCGCTCCTTTTGGATGGCGGCCAGCAGTGAATCGGTTTGGAGCTCTTGATTGGGCACCGAGGCGCGGGCTTTCGCGATAATGTGTGGATCAAGTCCGAGGCGGGTCGCAATTGCGAGCGCATTGGAGCGCCCAGGCACCCCAATCATCAGGCGATAGGTTGGTGAAAGGGTCTCCGCGTTGAATTCCACCGACGCGTTTGGTACGCCGGCCGTGTTGTGCGCAAAGGCTTTCAGCTCCGCGTAGTGGGTGGTGCCAATCGCAAATACCCCGTAACTGAGCAAGTGCTCAATGATGGCACGTGCAAGGGCCGATCCTTCCACCGGGTCGGTACCTGCTCCCAATTCGTCGAGCAAAATCAACGATGGCAGCTCATCGGTGAACACGGCGCTCTGCGGTCGCCACTCGTCCGGAGCGAGCTGTGTTTTCACTTCCGTAGCCACTACTTCGCCGTGTTGGTCGAGGTTGCGCAAAATGCGGATGATGTTGGTCAGGTGTGATGAAAAGGTCGACAGGCTCTGCTCAATGCTCTGCTCGTCGCCAATGTCAGCAAAAATGCGCCCAAAAATGGGCAACGCCGAGCCGTCCGCAGCCGGGATAAACAGCCCGGATTGTGCCATCAACGCCAGTAGCCCGGTAGTTTTGAGTGAAACCGTTTTGCCGCCCGTGTTGGGGCCCGTAATCAGCGTAATGCGCGTCTCATTGGGCATGTGAATGTCAATCGGGACGACCACTTTGGCATCGATGAGCGGGTGGCGGGCTTTCAGCAGTTGGATGCGCGGGTTGGCCCCTGCGGTCACGTCGATGATTTCCGGTTCTACGGCACGAAGTTGGCCACTGAGTTTGGCCTTCGCAAACGCAAAATCGAGGTCCGCGAGTGCGCGAATCCCCGCACTAATCTGGGCTGCTTCATGTCCCACATACCCCGACAACTCGGCCAGAATGCGCGCAATTTCGTCGGCTTCATCAAGTTGCAGTTCGCGGAGTTTGTTGTTGAGCTCAACGACCACCATCGGTTCAATGTACAAAGTAATGCCCCGCCCCGATTGATCGTGCACCAGCCCTTTGACCTTGCTTTTGTGGCTGGCCTTGACGGGGACCACGTAGCGCCCATTGCGAACCGTGACAATCGACTCTTGGAGCGCATCACTGTACTGCCCCGATGACACAATGTGTTGGAGCCGTTCTTGCACCCGCCCCATGGTAATGCGGATTTCGCTCCGCAACGACGCAAGTTTGGCACTGGCCGCGTCAAGCACTTCGCCGTCATGGTTGATGGCCCGCTCGATGCGTTCTTCAATGGCAGGCAGGGCAGGCAACTCGTGAATGTACTCAATCAAGTGGGGCACCAGCGTGGCGTCGCTTTTGATGAGGAGCTGGCGCAAGCGGCGCATGGCACCGAGCGAGCGCGCCACGTCGAGCAGGGTGCCCGCGTCGAGCACGCCGCCTCGTTGCGCCACTTTCACTGCATCACGCACATCACGTGCCGCGCCAATGGTGACGTCGGGGTACACCGAAAGCAGGTACACCGCTTCGCGCGTGTGGGCCAGTTGTTGCCGCACCACGAACGCATCTTGCTCGGGGCGCAGGTTGTTGATGATGTGATGGGTGGCTGAGAAACTGGCATACCGTGCCAACATGGCACGGACAGCAGGGAATTCGAGCGTGTTGAGCGTGTGATCTGGAATCGTCATGGTGTCATGGTCTCTGCTGTGGGAAAAATATCATAGATATCACTAAACACGAAAGGATCCATCAACTGTAGCACCGGGTTCGTAAACAGTTGTGCCACGACGGGCAGAGTTTTGGCACCAGTAATCGCAGTGATGTTCGTGCTCGACATGAAAAAGGTCTGCATGTTGGGTTCTACGGATACGTTGGGCAGTTGCAACAGTAAACTCGCAAAGACGCCCCATACCGCCATGAACACGACGATGCTCAAGATGGCGGATCCCACGCGACCTACCGTCCCGAACAACTCTTGGCCGACGAAACGAAACGTGTATGATCCCATGCTCATCAATACCATGCTCGTGAGCACAAAAACCAGCATGAAGGCGATAATATGGCTCTCGAGCAAGTTGTAATTGGCAGTCAGATGAATCGAATCCCCCACCCGTTGAAAGTACAGGCCAGCCAAGAGCAAACAGGCATACGCCACGACTGCAATCACAATGGTGCGGATGAGTCCTTGCCAAAGTCCGACAATAAGACCACATCCAAGGAACAGAATAGTGAGGAAATCGTAGAGGTTCATGGGTGCTCCTTGTAGCCCATACAACACCACCGTAAGTATAGCATACCAGTGCTTTCGTGCAGATGTTCTCACCGTGTGAGCATCGTTATTGGGGCATATCAAGCGGATATCGCTGTAGTCCATGTAAAAAACGCACATTCGGCTTTTTGATGAGTTATATAACCGCAAACACCAACGGTTTCCTCATCCCAAATCAAGGTGACAATGATAGAATAGAAAAAGGTGTTGATGTGATGTGAAGTGCACAGAAGTATTGAAAAAGAGTAGGAGTCATCATCCATGAAAATGCTACAAACGGTGGTCATCGTCGCAATCTGCGTCGGCGCATATTGGTGGTGGAGTCAAGCGAGCCCCACAACGCCCGATTTAGCCACCAAGCAACCAGACCCGATCGCAGGAGATAGCGAGGTAGCGACCGCAACGGTGGTTGCCCCAGAGCCGAGCACGGCAGCGCGCACGGTGACCTACACCGAGGCCGACATCAACCAGCGTTTGGCGAGTTTCGCCATGGAGGGTGCCCAAATTACGCAGGTTTCACTCCTGCAAGACGAAATCGTGATGCGCTTCTCTGTGGCTGGTCTCAGTAGCGATTTGCACATGGGCGTGCAAGCGCTCGATGGTCGAGTCGAAATCGCCAATCCGCGCATCGAGGGCGTGTTGGGATCCATGATTCCCGTCGAACAGGTCGTTGACGGGATCGAGCGTGAAATCAACCAACGCATTGTGGAGCAAAGCCCCATCCGTGCCATTGCGGTGGTGCCTGGTGCCATCGAAGTCACCTACAGTGAATAAACGGCCACACCGGCTAATGCTGATGCAACGTGGTAAAATACGCATAGCACAAGAAGATACCCGCTTGGAATTCACAGCGAGGAGAGGAACGGCATGTCTGGATCGTCAGATCACCTGTACCGTATTCGCCATTCGGCAGCCCATGTCATGGCGCAAGCGGTCCGCGAAATTTTCCCCGAAGCCCGCATCGCCATTGGGCCCCCCATCGATGACGGTTTCTACTACGACTTCGATTTGCCACGGGCACTGACCCCTGACGATTTGACCGACATCGAAGCCCGCATGCGCCGCATCATTGCGGGCAAGCATCCGTTCGTCTACCGCGAAGTTACTGCCGCCGAGGCGCGGGCCGTCTTTCACGATCAGCCCTACAAACTCGAGCTCATCGATGGTCTTGCTGCCGGTCAAGACGAGTACGGTGCGAGTGCAGACGCCAAAAACGTCGTCATCTCCACGTACCGCCAAGACACCTTCGAAGACCTGTGTCGTGGACCGCACGTGGCGTCAACGGGCGACATTCCCGCGGATGCCTTCAAGTTGATGAGTGTGGCGGGTGCCTATTGGCGGGGCGACGAAAAACGTCCGCAACTGCAACGCATCTACGCCACTGCGTGGGCTTCACAGGCCGACCTTGAGCGCTACCTCTTCCAGATCGAAGAAGCCAAGCGCCGTGACCACCGCCGCCTTGGTCGTGAGCTCGGTTTGTTCTACTTCTCCGATGATGTGGGCCCAGGGTTGCCCTTGTTTACGCCGAAAGGTGAAATGCTTCGCTACCAGATGGAGTCGTATGTGCGTGAAACACAGACGCGCTACGGGTACGAGCACGTGTGGACCGGCCACCTCGTCAAAGAGACCCTCTACCACAAGTCGGGGCACTACGACAACTACCGCGACGCCATGTTCCCACCCATGGTCGACGGCGATGTCACGTTCCGCCTCAAGCCGATGAACTGCCCGTCACACATGACGTTGTTCAAGGAAATGGGGCGCCACTCCTACCGTGAATTGCCCATGCGCATGGCCGAATTTGCGACGCTGTACCGCTACGAAGATAGTGGCGCCTTGAGTGGTCTGACGCGGGTGCGCTCGCTCACCCAAGACGATTGCCACGTCTTTTGTATGCCCAGTCAGATTCAAGACGAGTTCAGCCTCTGCTTGAAGCTCATCACCGAAATCTTGAGCACCTACCAGTTGACCGATTACCGTGTGCGCTTGTCGCTCCGTGGTGATGAGGGTAAGTTCGTCAAAGACGACGACAAGTGGGAGATGGCAACCAACGCCCTGAAGTCAGCGCTAGACGCCAACGGTGTGCTCTACGAAGCAGTGGCCGGAGAAGCCGCCTTCTACGGACCCAAAGCCGATTTCTTGGCCAAAGATGCGCTCGGCCGCGAGTGGCAACTCTCGACCATCCAAGTCGATTTCATTCAACCGGCACGGTTGGGGGTCGAGTATGTCGGCGAAGACGGCCAAATGCACACCCCGGTGCTCATCCACCGCGCAGTAACCGGCTCCACCGAGCGTTTCTTGGGCGTCATCATCGAGCATTTCGCTGGTGCGTTCCCGCTCTGGTTGGCACCCGTACAAGCCGTCGTTATTCCTATTTCCGACGAAAAGCACGGCACATTCGCCCAAGAGGTTCGTGCCCAACTTGCGGCGGCCGGGATGCGTGTAGAGGTGAACAACGGTCGTGATCGCATGCAGGCCAAAATCCGCGATGCACAACTGCAAAAAATCCCCTACATGCTCATCGTCGGTGACCGTGAAGCCGCCGCGGGAGCAGTGGCCGTGCGGACGCGCGCCGGAGCCGACTTGGGTGCCATCTCGGTCGCAGATTTCAAGGCGCGCATGATCGACGAAGTCACCACCAAGGCATAAATACATGGTTGGGTTGATGTTCCCCACCGCTCACACGCCTGTGTGCGGTGGGGAACGCACAAGTAAGGAGGCGTCTCAATGCGACGCTTTATTGTTGGGTTAGTGGCTGGTTTGGTCGTTGGTACGGTCGTCGGCATCTGGTGGCTCCGCCGCATCGGCAAACTCGATGACCCCAATAGCCTCGTTGGATCCTTGGTGGCTGTAGCCCGTGAAGCTGCCGCCGCACAAGAGGCCGAGTTGTGGGCCAAGTTTCAGCACCAGCACGCCGCTCAGTCACAGAGCGATGAGGCCACGTTCTAGAAGGTTTGCTCATGTTGCGCAAAGCACTTGCGACGATTCATTCCGATAAGGCGTGGTGGCGAGCGATCGGCATCGGTGGTCTCGCCAGTATGACCATTTTCGGGTATCCGTTGGCTGCCGGCCTCGTTGTTGAGCACATGGAAAACACCCGCAAGGGATTTGCTTCCCCTCTGCCGCCCTTCATCGATTGGTCGACCCGTTGGTTGATGGGGTTGTTCGCAATCCTTATCGACTTCCTCTTCTACGTGATGCCCTTGATGATCGCCGTCTTCCTCTTCTTTTGCGGTGGTCTCACGTTGCTCATGCGGAGCACGGAAACCGGCCAAGACGTGTTGGTCTGGTCGTTCATCGGTGGGCTCGGCGGGTGGTGGTTGGTCATGTTTCTCAGCGGTGTGTCCGCAGTCGGTCGTCTCGTTTACCTCGACGATAGTGGCCCTGAGCGCGCACTGACCGGATTCCCACTCCGTGAAGCGTTCCGCGCTGGTGCGCGGCGCTACTACCTGCGCGCCCGCCTCGCCAGTTTGCCCTTGTTCATTGTGCCCGTTGCATTAGGTGCGTGTCTGCCCGTAGTGCTCGATATCGGTGGCTGGGCTGGGCAATTGGGTGCGTTGCTACTGGCATGGCTCTTTTTGAGTAGTCTGGTCTACGCCAACGTGGCGACCATGTTGATCTATCATCAGGCTGACCAAGAATTAGCCCAATCACCATCCGCCCGGCCTCAACTCGGCGAATAAAACCGTTTCGCCTGTGTAACGACTACCCCCCTCACGGTTGTCCGTGAGGGGGGGTTGTGTGTGGGAGGGGAATCCATCGATTACGGACATCTGGTCCGTGGGGGACAGGTTGGGGTCTCAGTAACCCGGACGAGGAGCGTGGCCGTGAGGCTGGGTGTGGCCGTAGTGGTTGCTGTCGTGCAACGATCGCGCGGACCACACGTGGCTGTTGGGCTCGGTGTGGTTGTTGCGGTCAGTGAGGCTGTGGCGGTTGGTGTCTCCGTGGCTGCTGAAGTGGCGGTTGGTGTTGCAGGCGGGGTCGTGCTCGGTGCCACGACGCTGACAGTTTCCGTTGCGACCACTGGGGTACTGGGAGCAATCACCGCAGCTGTGGTGGGTTCTGACGCGGTGACCGCACTCGCAGTTGGTTGTTGTGCGCTGATGACCTGTTGCCAAGATTCATCAAGTTCAGGCCACGCAGTCTCGCAGTAACTAGCGAGAGTGAGTTGTGTGTTGGTGCTCGTACCAATCAGGAGAAACGTGGCTGTTGCATCCGGAGTATAACGCCTACCGATACCTTGGGCGCTTAACAGACGGATTGGGGCATCGCCCACAATCCTGATGCGTGCCGGCTGGTCGTTCGCACATGTGGGCAGACGCATCACGGCGGGCTGAGTTAATTCTTGAATGGCAATCTGCACCAGCGTGTTGGCTTGGAGCGGGGATGTGCTTGACCACAGGCCTTTGATGGGTTTTTTGTAGATGTCGATTTGGCCGCCGATAATGCTGATATCCAACGAATCGTCACAGGCATCTGGGGTGCCATCGTTGTCAAGATCGTGAAAAACCGGTTTAGGATCAATGCCCAATTCGGGCACGCCAGGCGTCCAGCCGTAAATACCCTCATCCGTCTTCGGACAGGGGTCACACGCATCACCGGTACCGTCGTTGTCGCTATCTTTCTGATCCTTGTTCGCCGTAAACGGACAGTTATCGTTGTCGTTGGATTTTCCATCCCCGTCGTCATCCGGGTCACACGCATCGCCATCGCCATCTTTGTCACTGTCTTTTTGGTCGGGATTCGCGTTCAACGGGCAGTTATCTTTCACATCGAGCACCGTATCATCATCCATATCTCCGTCTTCGCTAGGGTCACACGCAGTACCAATTCCATTAAAATTAGCATCCTTCTGGTCGTTGTATACATCCGGGCAGTTATCGGGTAAAAACCCCCCCTTCCCGGTCGGCGAGGTAAATCCGTCGCCGTCTTTGTCTTCGTCACAAATGTCGCCTACTCCATCACCGTCCATATCTTTTTGGTTGTTGGGAATTTTGGGGCAATTATCCTGACTGTCAATGACCCCGTCGCTATCGTTGTCTTCGTCTTCGATGCCGTCACAGTTGAGGTCTGGCTGTCCCAGTCCAACCATGGCAAAGGAATTTCGGAGACGACAGACGTCTGTTGTATTCCAATCACCCTTGGGATGTGTGGCCGCAACGAGCGCATAATTGACCATCGCATTGCGTCCTTGGAGCAGAGTTGCATTGGCGGGCACGGTGCGTAGCGCATAATACGTCATCTTGCCAATCCGTGCATATGCGAGTGCCAGTGCAGCGGGCACTTTGATGAGAGAGCTAGATGTGGCATCGGGGTCACAGGTCGCCTTGGACGGGCAATTGTCCATGTTCCCTTCCGCAAACAAGAGCGCTCCGCGCGTAAATATCGTCATGTTTTGGTAGATACTCGACTGAGATTTGTACTCATCCATGTGTCGATAATCACCGTTGTTCGGTTGCCAGAGATTGCGGAATACTTGGCCGGTGCCCGTCTTGCGTAGATACGGTGTCGCTTCGTTCTGTTTCGCTGCCAATGACGCTGCCATCAAATCTGCGAAAGCCTCACGCAGTGCACGTGCCTCTGCACCGCTCCCCGATTTGCCGAGGGCATGCATGACTCCGTGGGTATATTCATGGGTCATGGCCATCAACGTAACCTCTTTAGGTTCAAATTCGATGATGTTGCACGTTCCCCCAATCCAACGTGACGGTTGTCCGATGACTTTCGTGTTGACATACACGGCCACCTCGGCGTCGTCGTTGTCCCATGAGTGCTGGCCGTACTGGTCGTGGTACCACTGATACACGGTACCAATGTGTGCAAATGCGTTAGTATCGTCGCTCTGCCCGTAAACGAATTCATCGAACCCGTCTTCGTCGGCAAGTTGATCATCGGCGGTGGTGTCCCACCAACAGTCGGTTTCAAAGCCGGTTTCGCCGTTGCCATCTTCGAGATCGAGGTCGTAGTCGGCACGCCAATCAGCATCTCCGGCTGTCAATGACCATTGTTCGATGATAGTGCCACGATGTGCATCCACTAGTACTGCGGTTGCTGGAGCATCACTGGTGACCAACCAGCCGAGTTGCAATGGTGTATCAGCAGCAACACCGGGTGTATCAACCCACACCAATTGTGGTGGCATCAGCACCCTAGCATCCGACACTGCGGCCTGCGCAATACGTTGTGCATCGGGAGCGCTGAGGTTGGGCGTGCTGGCCGCACGTGGTCGATTGACGGTAACCGCCAGATTCGCCATCAGGCTGTGTGCGAACCCATCGCTGACGAGCACGTGTAGTTCACCCCCATATACGGGGATGTCGGTCACGTACTGTTGCAAGTGGACGACTGTGCCGATGTCGCTGACATAACTGCTCCTCACGCGCAATTGAGCGTCTGAGTGCATCGGGAAGAGTTGTGCGTGTTCCTGTAAAAAACGCTCTGCTTGGGCACGTGCGTCAGCACCAGACACTGCTACCCGCATGTGAATCGAGGCCGGCAACTCGTCGTGGTACGTAACACTAACAGGAACTGTCGATTGTGCCGCCAACGTGGTGAGCGCATCAGCGGGCGGTGGTACAACAGCAACAACAGGGGTGGCGGTGATCGCATGATCGACCGTAGGGCTGGCAGTGGACATTGAGGGTTGTGTGGTGTTGGGTTGATTGCAGGCCACACAGAGCCACGCCACGACGAAGAAACGCAGACAACGTGCCATGGTTCATTCTCCTATGATGGCTGGTCTGGTAGCTTCTGCTTCGACCAAGCCCCGAGAAATCCAAAAACCAAACCGGGTTTGTTGCGTTGATACGAGGGGGGTGTGCCTGAATTATACATCCTATTCCACGTCGTGTGTTCCGTTGCGCCAAGCGGTCAAATCGACTGCCCTTTGAATTGACTGGTGTAGAGTTGGAAGTAGAGTCCTTGTTGTGCCAACAGCTCCGCATGACTCCCTTGCTCCACAATCGCACCGCCTGCGATGACCAGTACCTGATGTGCATCACGGATGGTGCTCAGGCGATGCGCAATGACGAAGCTGGTACGCCCCGCCATCAGGCGCAACAACGCCCGTTGAATGCGGATTTCGGTGCGCGTATCAATGCTACTGGTGGCTTCATCGAGGATGAGAATGCGTGGATCTGCCAAAATCACGCGCGCAATCGCCAAAAGTTGGCGTTGCCCCTGACTCAGATTGCTCGCCCGCTCCGATAGTTGCGTCTGGTACCCCTGGGGCAGTTGGCGAATAAACGTGTCTGCCTCCGCCATCTCGGCCGCGCGCATGCATTCCGCGTCGCTGGCATCGAGCCGCCCAAAGCGGATGTTTTCCATCACGCTGTCCGCAAACAAAAAGGTGTCCTGCAACACGAGACCGAGTTGGGTGCGCAAATTGTCTTTGGGGATGGCCTGAATATCCACGCCGTCAATCGTGATGCGCCCCGCGTTGATTTCATAAAAACGACTGAGTAAGTTGATAATCGTGGTTTTGCCGGCCCCCGTGGGTCCCACCAACGCAAACATCTCGCCTGGTTTGGCCGTCAACGACATCTGCGTGATTATCGGCGTGCCAGCGTCATACGCAAAATCAACGTCGGTAAATTCGACCAGCCCTTGGAGCGCGGTCGGTGCCTCGCTCGCCGGAGCCGTGTCGATTTCGGGCGCCGTGTCGAGAATCTCGAAGACACGCTCGGCGCCAGCCAGTGCTCCTTGGATGGCGTTGTACATGTTGGCTAGTTGGCGGAGCGGACTGATGAAGTTTTGCGCATAAATGATAAACGTGGCAATCACGCCCACGGTGACGAGGTCGCGCAACGCCAGCCAACCGCCAAAGGCGGCCAGGACAATGATGAAAAAATTCCCCAAAACGCTGGTGAGGGGCATCAACAACAACGCATAGTTGTTAGCGGTGACTCCGGCCGCATACGTTGCCTGGTTGTGTTGCCGAAAGGCCTGCAACACCGATTCGTTGCGCCCAAACGCCTTGACCACCTTTTGCCCACTAATCGCCTCTTCCATCACCGCGTTGAGTTCGCCCATGCTCCGCTGGAGCTCGCGGAAGCCACGGCGTGTGTAGGTGGCCACAAACTGCGTAAACCAAAACATAATCGGTACCACCACTAACGACGCCAGTGCCAACCACACGTCGAGGGTGAACATCGCAATCAAAATCCCCACCAACGACAGCACACTCGCGACCAGCGCTGTCACGTTTTGCGACACCGCTTGATTGATGGCGTCAATGTCGTTGGTCAGTCGGCTCATCAGTTGTCCGGCCGGGTTGCGATCAAAAAACTGCATCGGGAGCCGTTGTAGATGGGTAAACAAATCTTGGCGCAACCCTTGTAACGCCCGTTGGGAAATAGCGGCCATGCTCCGCCCCGCCCACGCTTGGAGCACGTTCGTGCCCACGTAAATGCTCAACATCCAACCTGCAATGAGCGGTAATTCGTCGACGCGCCCCGGGATGATGTAGTCGTCAATCGCCATGCCGATCATGTACGGCCCAAGTAAGCCGAGGAGCGTGTAGATGACCACCAACACCAGCACCCACAAAAGTCCAGTGCGAAAAGGGGTCAAATAAGCGACGAGGCGCCGGAGCGCAATCCGGGCATCAACCGCTTTTTCGATGCGACCAATGGCCATCGGATGGCGTCCGCCCATGCTCGCACGCGTGCCGGTGTGGTGTTCACGAGGATTTGCTGCTGTCATGCGTTCTGTCCTATCTCATTCCGCATCGTGGGCGCTGGTTTGTGCCACGCCGTCACCGAGCTGGCTCGCATAAATCTCTTGGTAAATCGCGCTGTCTTGCATCAATTCACGATGCGTGCCTTGGGCCACAATCCGCCCACGATCCAGCACCACAATCTTGTCTGCGTTGAGGACCGTGCTAATGCGCTGTGCGACGACCAACGTCGTTTGTTGAAAGGTGTTGCGCGCCAGTGCCGCCTGAATACGCGTCTCCGTGTCGACATCCACGGCGCTCGTGCTATCGTCGAGAATCAAAATACGTGGGCGGGTGAGCAACGCCCGTGCAATGGCAATCCGCTGTTTTTGTCCGCCCGATAGATTCACCCCGCGCTCCTCGACGCGCGTGTCATACCCTTGGGGGAGGCGCTCGATGAAGTCATGGGCCTCAGCAGCGTGTGCAGCTGCCACAATATCGGCCTCACGTGCATCGGGTGCTCCGTAGCCGATATTTGCACGCACACTCCCCGCAAACAAAATCGTCTCTTGGGGCACAATGGCAATCTGTTGCAACAACGACGCGTGTGCCAGTGTGCGTACATCGACACCATCAATGCGCACACTGCCCGTGCTCACATCATAAAACCGCGGTACGAGGTTGACCAAGGTCGTTTTGCCCGCCCCCGTGGCCCCGAGAATCGCCACCGTTTGACCAGGCTCGACCGTCAAATCGATGTTGCTGAGCACGGCTTCACCGTGATCGTGGGTGTACGCAAACGAGACTTCCGCAAACTCGATGCGCCCGGCCACGGGTGCGTCGAGCGCCGATGCATGCGCTGCATCCGCCACCGATGGCTCCGTGTCGAGGACTTCGTTGACCCGCTTGGCAGAGGCAACGCCGCTCGCCCAGGTGTTGGAGAGCATCGTCATCATCACGAGTGGCGTCATCGTGGTGAGCAGGTAGTTGGTGAAGGCGACAATCTGGCCCACCGTTAAATCGGACCGCGCCACACTCAATCCGCCCGACCAAATCACAATCACCATGCCCACGTTGATGCACAGGGTCAAAATGGGCATCATCAACGCCATGAACTGCATCACGGTAATCGAGGTGCACGCAAAATCCGTGTTGGTTGCCTGGAACCGCCCGGCTTGAGCGTCTGCGCGAACAAACGCTTTAATTACCCGCGCTCCGGCCACGTTTTCTTGGAGCACCGTGTTCAACGTGTCGAGTTTTTGTTGCATGGTGCGGTAGAGCGGCTCCATACGTGACACAAAAAAAACAATAATGAGTGTCGTAACAATCAGCAACGGCAACAGTTTCAATGCCAGACTCGGGCTAGTGGTAAACATCAGGATCAAACTGCCGATCATCATCATCGGTGCTCGGGTGCCAATGCGCAGGTTGATTTGAAAGTAGCGTTGTACGGCGGCGGTGTCACTCGTGAGCCGCACCAACAGCTGGCCCGTGCGCATGCGATCGAGGTCCGCAAACGACAACGCCTGGATTTTCACAAACAAGGCTTCACGCAAGTCGCGTGCAATGCCCTCGCCAACTTGAATCGACGTCAGGTTGTTGCCGACGGCCACTAGCACACTTGCCACCGAGATGCCAATCATGATGAGCCCGGTCTCGATGACGACTCCCTGATTGCGCTGAGCAATGCCCACGTCGATGATGCGTTGAATGAGCCGTGGAATGGCGAGATCGAGGAATACCAAGGCCGTCAAAAGAATGAAGGCCGCCACCGCCTGCACCCAATACGGCTTGGCAAATCGACTCAACATCACAATATCGCGCATATATTTTGCTTTCCAACTTTGCGACAAATCACTTCGGCACCGCGTTACGTGCGGTCGTTCATGTACACAAGGCAAATCGGCCGGTAGCCACGAAATGGCGCAGGCGCAACGTCATGCGCCGCATGTATTCGGGCACAAAGGCCGCATCGGCGGGATTGGTCATGACGAGTAGATCGTTGAGGAGCACTACCCCGCGGGCCATCAAGAGACCCTCAAGTGCCTGTGGACGGACAGCAGGCACCGGAGCGATCCGTTGGTAGCCACAGAAAAAAGCCTCATCGGCATGTGCCATGTCTCTGACGTAGTAGAGCGAATTCGCGATGTCTTGTATGGCGAGCCCGTATCCCGCATCGTCGAAGTCAAAAACGGCGAGTCCGCCTTGATGCCACATCACGTTGTAGGGGTGCAGATCTGCGTGGATGGGTTGGAGCGCAAATTGTGCGTTGAGCTCCTCAAACAGCGCATCGAGCTGTGGCCGTACTTCATCCAACAACTGGCGCAGTTCGGCGGGGAGCGCCGATTCGCGCTGGTGCGTCAAGTGATCGGGGCTGTTTAAAAGCACCCGGTTGATGCTGGGGAAATCGCTCTGTGGGGGCGGTCGCCAGTGCGCACTGTGCTGGTGTAATTGCGCACTCAGACTGCCAAGAGCGCTGATTTGTTGGTACGACGGTCTTCCGCCCACAATGCGCCCCGGCAACCACTGAGCCATGGTAGCCGTGAGTTCCTTGCCGAGTGGTGCAAAAGGGACTGACGCCATGTATTGGCCGTGTGGTGTCTGGCGAAGTTGTGGCACGCGCACCACGCCAGTGGCTGCGAGTGCCTGCATCCAGGCAACCTCGGCGTGCAAGCCTTTTTCATCGCGCAAAGAATGCGTGTTGAGGCGCAATGCGTACTTGTATCCGTGTTGATCGACGATCGCGTAGGTCGTGTTGAAGCCGTGATTGATGCAGGTAAGTGTCTGCACCGCCACTCCGAAGGCCTGGCAGAGTTGCCGGGCAACCGGGCGCAGCATGGCAATTTGTGCTCGTTGGCTCCGTTGGGCAAATGGAGTCTGTGTCATGACGTGGGCTCTTCCGCACATCCAATGTGTTGCCACATTGTAGCACCCCTGCACCACCTAGCATGCACTTTCATGGCTATAATGTGATGATCACTTCTTTTTTCCATCACAATACGACAAGGACGCCATCAATGTCTATTGCAATCATCGTGCACGGCGGTGCCTGGGATATCCCCGACGATCAAGTGGACGAGCATCGTCGCGGTTGCCGTGCGGCCCGTGATGCCGGTTGGCAGCTGTTGGCACAGGGTGGGAGCGCCATGGACGCTGTCGAAGCGGCCGTGCGCATCCTCGAAGATGCCCCCATTTTTGACGCGGGTGTCGGTTCCGTGCTCAACCGCAGTGGCTACGTGGAGCTCGATGCGGCCATCATGGATGGGGCGCAACTCCACTATGGCTCAGTCGCCGGTGTCCGCCGCATTCGCAACCCCATCACGCTTGCTCGGCATGTGCTGAACAGCCCGGCCGGCATGCTGGTCGCCGAAGGCGCTGAGCGTTTTGCCCAAGAACGTGGCCTGCCATTTTGTGACCCCGAAGAGCTCATCGTTGATCGCGAATTTCGCATTTACCAGCAGATCAAAGCCAACTACGACACCAGCAAAGACCACGCAGCAACACCTCCTCCCGGCGAGCGTTCCGCACCCATCCAAGGCGGCGGTTTTCCACAACGCCCTGGCGATACGGTGGGATGTGTGGCCATCGACCACAACGGTTGGGTGGTGGCAGGCACCTCGACGGGTGGTACCGGCTACAAGATGGTCGGTCGCGTGGGAGATGCGCCCATCATCGGCGGCGGTCTCTATGCCATGAACGAGCTGGGTGGCTGCTCAACGACGGGCTGGGGCGAGTCCATCATGCGCGTGTTGCTCGCCAAAACAGCCGTTGATAACTTGGCCGATGATACGCACCCGCAGGTGGCTGCGCAACGTGCCATTGATCGCCTAGCCACCCGTGCTCTAGGCATCGGTGGGTGTATTTTGGCCGATCGCTTTGGTCGTATTGGCTGGGCCTTCAATACTCCGCGCATGGCTCATGCGTGGCAGACATCGGCCCAAGATGCTGGTGACGGCGTCTAATTGGCCACATCCGATCCGCCTCCACGTCTGTGTGGGTGGGTCGGATTACTTCAAATATGTTTTAAATATTCAAATACATTTGAAGTAATTTGTGATTCATGGTGCAGAGGACATCTGGCAACGGAGGAGGAGCAACGATGCGTTCAGATCTCGAGATTGCCCAAGCGGCGACGATACGCCCCATTGCAGACGTAGCCGCCGAGCTCGGGGTGGAGAGCGAATACGTGGAGCCGTATGGGCGGCACATGGCCAAAGTGGACACGGCAGCGATTGGCGGTATGCGCAAAGCACGCTACGTCGTGGTGACTGCGATGACGCCGACACCACTCGGTGAGGGCAAAACGACCACCACGATTGGGCTGGGGCAAGCGCTTGCGCGCCGTGGTCATCGTGCCGTGGTGGCCATCCGGCAGCCGTCCATGGGGCCCACGTTTGGTATCAAGGGGGGGGCGGCCGGAGGCGGCTACAGCCAAGTCATCCCCATGGAGCAATTCAATCTGCACCTGACCGGCGACATTCATGCGATTGGCGCGGCACACAATCTGCTCGCAGCCATGATCGACAATCATTTGCACCACGGCAACGCGCTCCAAATTGACCCGTACTCGATTCGTTGGCCACGGGTGCTCGACATCAGTGACCGTGCGTTGCGTTCAATCGTGGTGGGACTCGGCTCCAAGGGGGATGGACCGCCGCGCCAAGCGCAATTCGACATCACGGTGGCCTCGGAAGTGATGGCCGTTTTGTCACTTGCCAGCGACATCCACGATTTACGTGCGCGCTTGGGGCGCATGGTCATCGGTGAGCGGAGCGATCGGACGCCGGTGACTGCGGATGATTTGCAGGCGGCGGGCGCCATGACGGTGCTCTTGCGTGAGGCATTGAAACCGAACTTGTTGCAGACCCTCGAGGGATCGCCCGCGCTGGTGCACTGCGGGCCGTTTGCCAACATCGCTCACGGAAATTCTTCGGTGATGGCCGATCGCGTGGCACTGAGTCGTGCCGATTACGTGGTCACCGAGAGCGGCTTTGGTGCCGACATCGGTTTCGAGAAGTTTTGTCACATCAAAAGCCGGGTCTCGGAGGTCACTCCCGACGCGGTCGTGTTGGTTTGTACCATTCGTGCCCTCAAGGCGCATAGTGGGCAATACAAAATCGTTGCGGGCAAACCGCTCGACCCGCGCCTTCTCGCCGCACATCCTGCCGACGTGTTGGCTGGGTGTAGCAATTTGCGCGCGCAAATCGCCAATGCGGCCCGCTTCGGTCGGCCGGTGGTGGTGGCCATCAATCGCTTCCCGAGTGATCATGCCGAGGAGTTGGCCGTGGTCACGCAGGTGGCCCAAGAGGCTGGGGCTTTTGCGGTCGTCGAAAGTTCCGTGTTTGCTGACGGTGGTGCAGGCGGGTTGGCGCTGGCAGAGGCTGTCGAGCGGGCGTGTGCTCAACCGGGCGAGTTCCAGTATCTCTATCCGCTGGAGTGGTCGCTCACCAAAAAAATTGAATGCCTCGCCACCACCGTCTACGGAGCGAGTGGTGTGGAGTACAGCACGGAAGCACGCAAACAGCTCGAGCGCTATGAAAAGCAGGGGTACGGCAATCTGCCCATCTGCATGGCCAAGACGCAGTATTCGTTGAGTCATGACGCCAGCAAAATCGGCGCTCCGCGCGACTACATTTTCCCCATCCGCGAAGTGCGCCTTGCTGCCGGCGCCGGGTTCATTTATCCATTGGCTGGCGACATGCGCACCATGCCCGGCTTGCCAGCGCATCCAGGTGCCGAACGTATTGACATTGATGCGCAGGGCAACACGGTCGGCCTGAGTTAGTGCTGTGTTGTGGGAGGATGTACAACAAAAATGGACAACGGTACTATGGTGATTTTGCTTCCCAATACGATTGCGTTACCGATGCCCGCTGACGGTCATGAATACGTGGTGTACGACGCCCAGCAACCCTTCGCAGCAGCCCACGCGGCCGCCGAGGTGTTGGTGCTCTGGGGGAATTCGGCCACCAACCTGCAATCGGCGGTGCGTGATTTGCCCAAGGTGCGCCTCGTGCAGACGTTGGCGGCTGGCCCCGATCAGGCCTTGGCAGCCGGGTTTGCCGAACACGTCACGATTTGCTCGGGACGGTCGTTGCACGACGGCCCGGTGGCCGAGCACACACTGGCGCTGGTGTTGTATGTGATGCGGGCCTTTGCGGTGTTTGTGGCACAACAGGCGCAGCACACCTGGGATACCGCAGTAGGGCGCGCTCAGACGCAACCGACCACGCGCGGGTTATACACCCTGCAGGGAGCACGGGTTGTTATCCTCGGGTACGGGTCAATTGCGGCGCGGCTACAACCCATGCTGGCAGCCCTCGGTGCCGACGTGATTGGCATGGCACGGAGCGCCGGCGAGCGTTTTGGTTACCCGGTGCAGGCGTTGGCTGACATGGCACAAGTGCTACCACAGGCCGATGTGATTATTTCGTTGTTGCCACATACGCCGTACACCGAGCGGATTGTCAATGCGGCGTTCTGGCAGCAGTGTGCGCCACATGCGGTATTTGTGAATGCCGGGCGCGGCAAGACGGTCGACGAGGCTGCCCTGATCGTGGCACTCCGTGAGGGACGTTTGCGCGCTGCAGCCTTGGATGTGACCGACACCGAGCCGCTCCCGGCCGATGACCCCTTGTGGGATTGCCCCAACCTGTTGATTACGCCGCATGTGGCGGGTGGGCGTCCCATGGGCGCGGAGGCATTGGTCAGTGCACAGGTGTGCGCACTCGCACAGCACCAAGCGTTACGCAATGTGGTGCGCTCTGGCCAATGAACGGCTGCGTGGTGGGGATGCGCTGCTCCATACAGGTGTGCGTGGCAGTAAGTACTCCCCCACCACCCGCGGCAATCCCCCCACCAGTGCCACCGTCTGTGCTGTTGTACTGAGCCTGCTCATCGCGTGTGTTGATGAGACCGTCTCGCATACACGGTATATGATAGTGGCACATTCTTCAGTAACCGTACTGATGGAGAAAGGCACACCATGCCAAAACCAAAGTCATCACCCACGTGGAGGGATGTCAAACAGGTGATTACCAGTATCCCACGGGACGGATTGCTTCGGCTCATCCACGATTTATACGAACACGATCAAGATGTGCGTGATTTTGTGAATGCCCGATTTTTGCGCGATGACGACACACTTGTTGCATACAAAACAAAGCTACGGCAATGCTTGGTAATCAAATCTGGCTGGGATTTCGATAAAATCTCCGTGTCGAAAGCGAAAAGTGTCATTGCAGCATATAAAAAATCCAAGGGAGATATTGCGGGCATGGCTGAACTTTGTGTCACCTATGTAGAATACGCATGTGAAACATTCAATGAGCACGACATGTCGGATTATGGTGCATTTTATAGTGCCTTTGATGGCATGATCGCGCAAGCATGTGCGTATATCGCACAGGTACCAGTGCAGGCGCAGCCGGCCTTGGTAGTACGCCTGCACGCGGCCCAATCCCCATTCGTTGACAGCAATCATGCAACTGAGTTTGCGAAATATGGCTTTGACACGCTTATTGATGCTTGATTGCCCCAGTGTACACACTACGCCACCAAGCGCTTTTCCACCCAAGTGAGAATGTCAGCGTAGACGCGGGCTTGATCGATGTCACAGAGCAGGTTGTGGCGCCCGTCGGGGTACATGAGGAGCGTGCAATCCGCATTGGCGCTGATGCGTTCGGCGAGTTGGGTGCTGGCGCGTGGGTCTGCCCAGCTATCGGCGTCGCCGTGTTGGATGAGCGTGGCGGTGCGCCAGGTATGGTAGCGTGTGTCGAGGTCGGCTGCCACGGCGAGGGCGCTTGCTGCCACTAGCAGGGGCACTTGATCGTGGTAAATGATGGGGTCAGCGGTGGCCCGCGCAATGTAGTCCGCATCACGTGAAAGCCCCGCTTCCGGCGCTGCTGGGAGCGGGATGGCGCGTTGTGGCGCCATGCGTGCGAGCAGGTTGACTATGCCTCGCAGGGGTGCTGGGAACGAGTGGGGCAGTGCAGGGCTCATCATGATGACGCCTGCCGCTCCGGCCGGGTCACGGAGGAGACTGGCCGCGGTAATCAGCCCGCCCAATGAATGCCCGACGAGGAACAACGGTTGTGACTGGCTGGTTGCCAACAGTTGACGGGCAACGAGATGATCTGCGACTGCTTGGCGCACATCAACGACGCCGCGTGTTCCGGCCGAATACCCGTGCCCGTGCAAGTCGTAAGCATACACGCTGATACCCGCATCGCACAGCCGCGGAATCAATTGGTGGTGCTCACTGACAAAGCGCAGTGCGTAGTCGGCGTAGCCGTGTTGGAGCAATACGACGGCGCGCGGCTGTGCGACCTCCCAAGCGTAGCCACTGATGCCTGGAGCCACCGACCATGTGCGCCATGCGGGCGGGGTGGTGGGCTGTGATGGTGGTAGTGGTGCTGGTTGCTGAGGGTGTGAGCTGAGTCGTAGCGTGCGCATCCCCCATAGCAGGAGAGCGGTGAGGATGATGCCTGCGATGATGAGAACTGTTGGAAACATGGGTGACACTCCTGTGGTCGCACGATGCACTACGCGAGCGGGGGAGGTAAAAGGGAGGGCGGGATAAGTCCCGCCCTCCCTCCAGCGATCTTGCGTGTGCTCCCGCATCACACAAAATACACGCGATCGATGACCATGGCGCCAAAGAGCAGGGCCAAGTAGAGCAATGAGAAGCGGTAGAGTCCCCATGCCGAGGCGGTGGTGCCTTGGCGGTAGAGTTGCACCGCATAGTAGGTGAATATCAGTCCGAGACCGATTGCCATCAGCAAGTAGGCGTTGCCCAGCATTTGTAGGGGTGTCGGTAGAATGGTGACCACAAACATCAACAGCGTGTAGAGCACAATCTGTCGCTTGGTTTCGTCATCGCCAGCAACGACCGGCAACATGGGGACGCCCGCACGGGCGTAGTCCTTTTGTCGAATCAGTGCCAGTGCCCAGAAATGCGGCGGGGTCCAGTAAAAAATAATCGCAAACAAGAAGAGCGACGGCAGCGTCAGGCTGCCTGTGACGGCTGCCCAGCCCACCAGTGGGGGGAACGCGCCTGCGCCGCCACCAATGACGATGTTGTTGAAGGTGGTGCGTTTGAGCCACATGGTGTAAATCAACACGTAGTAGACCAAGCCGGCGAAGGCCAAGGCGGCGGCGACCCAGTTGACTGCCCACACCAGCATGACACTCGCAATGAGCATGAGCACGGTGCCGAGCACGATGGCGTGCCAGCCGGGGATACGTCCACTAGGAATGGGGCGGCGACCCGTGCGACCCATCAACACATCGATGTCGCGGTCGAGGTAGCAGTTGTAGGAATGCGATGCGGCGGCCATCAACCACCCCCCAACGGCCGTCCAAATCACGAGTGCCAAACTGGGCGTGCCAGCCGGGGTGATGTACATGCTGGTGATGGTGGTCAAGATGAGGAGCGAAATCACGCCCGGTTTGGTCAGGCTGACGTAGTCCTTCACCTTTTCTTGCCAAGTATAGGGCGTCCCGTCGGCCATGGTCGGCACACTTTGTTGTGGATCAAACGCTGGTACGGGCCAGCGTTGGCGGTCGGTCCACACCACCGTGGCAGTCACAGCAGCCATGACCAGCATGGCGAGCGTGTCGTGCAGACCGGTGAAGGACATCCCTTGGTTGATGAGCATTCCAAGGGTGAGTTGGGCCACCACGGTGCTGATTGCCAAACCCACCAACCCGCGCATGGCGGTGTCGCGGAAAAGGCGCAACAGCTGGACGCTGGCGATGGCCACCAACAGGACAGCGGGCACGGTCAAGATTCGGTGGCTGTTTTGCAGTTGACTGTTCACGCTGTTGTCGCCACAGAGCGGCAAAGCGGCACACATGCTCTCGCCGTGGTGTCCGAGCACACTGATGAGTACGAAGAGCAATCCGCCCGCGCTCAACATGGTCAGGGTGCGCATGCGGCTCTGGCTACTTTTGCCCCCCAGTTTTTGTTCTGGTTTGTTGGGCACGAGGCCGTAGATGATGAGTGCACTTGCCCCGATGAGCACGGGGATCCGTGCAAATGCGAGGTCGGGCAACACCAACCAGAGGATGGCGGCGATGAGGACGGCCACTGATGGCCAACGGAGCGGAGCGGTGTACACCCACGCCCACGTGGCTGCGAGTAGCGCACACACGGCGGCGATTTGGCTGAGTTGGCTTGCAACTGTCGTGCTCAATGGTGCCACCATGGTCAAGCCGACAATCCCGATGGCAAAAGCGACCACGGTGCGGTTGGTTGGTGCAAGTGTTGGTAGTGGTTCGTGCATGCGATTTCCCCTTTTCGCTCACAGTGCGAGCGCAGCGAGTGTAGCATACCGGTGTAGTTGTGTCAAACATCACAATGGTGCGTTGCGTACCGGTGCAACGCAGCGGCGCTACCAGGGATACACCTGATAGCGCCGCTAGGAGATGCGTGACGTGTTTAGGCGGGGGTGGCAGGTGCCTGCGGGGTGCCGGCCACGCTCTCAAAAATTTGCCCGTCGCGCATGTGGTGAATCACGTCAGCGTACTGGTGCACGGATTGATCGTGGGTGGCCATGATGAGCGTGACTCCTTCGCTCTTGACGATGTTGCGCATCAGCGTGAGAAGTGTCTGTCCGGTGGTTGAGTCGAGCTCACCGGTTGGTTCGTCCGCAATCAAGATGGGGGGACGCGTCACCAAGGCGCGCGCAATGGCCACACGTTGTTGCTGACCGCCGCTCATCTCGGAGGGGCGATGGTCGACCCACTTGTCGAGACCCACCAAGGTGAGGGCTTCGAGAGCCCGTTGGCGTCGTTCTTTGCCGGATTTCATGCCGGCAATGCGCAAGGGGAGCTCTACGTTTTCCCAAGCCGACAAAATGGGCAACAGGGCGAACGCTTGAAAGATGAAGCCGATTTGATTGCGCCGAATCAGAGTGAGATCCTCTTGGGAGAGTTTGGCGAGGTCGCGTCCCAAAAACTGAATGCTCCCCGATGTGGGCGAATCGAGACCGCCAATCATGTTGAGCAACGTGGTCTTGCCAGAGCCGGAGCGTCCCATGAAGGCGGTGAAAGAGCCGCGTTCGATGGTGAGGTTGACCCCGCGCAGTGCGAGGACTTGCTCGTTGTTGACTTGGTAGGCACGGACCGCATTGACAATTTGTACCACTGGTGTGTTGGTCATTTGATGCGTCTCCTCAGTGAACCCATCATGCGGTCGAAGTAGCTGGTCTTGAGCTCTGGGGGCGCATCAGCGTCCATCAGGCGCTTTTCACGGGCGGCGTCCATGGCCTCGGCGGCGCTGTTTTCGGGTGGTTTGAGAAAAATGCCCTCGCCCAGCTCTTCCATGACGAGGCGATCACGAATCCCGTAGCGCTCACGGAGCTCTTTGGGGATTTGCAGGCGACCAGCGGAGTCGAGCATATGAAGCTCTTCGAGGTCGGCCGCGGAGCGACTGCTGGTGTCGCTGTCGACGCGTTTGACCGTCTCGCTACTCGTTTTGCCGTCACGGATGGCGACCACACGGTTGACGAAGTGAGCGATGTGCGGGTCGTGTGACACGATAATCACGGTCAACGCATAGCGCCGATTGAGCTCATGAAAGATGTTGAAGACCACTTCGGCGGTTTGCGAGTCGAGCTCGCCCGTTGGTTCGTCACCGAGGAGGAGGGCCGGGCGATTGGCTAGGGCAATTGCAATGGCGACACGCTGTTGCTCACCGCCCGAGAGTTGGGCGAGTTTGTGACCACGGCGGTGGTTGAGTTTGACAGCATCGATGAGTTCGCTCATCCATTCTTTGCGTTGTTTGGCGGGCACCCCGCTCATAATCATCGGGAGCTCGATGTTTTGTTCGACATCGAGATAGGGAATCAAGTTGCGGGCTTTTTGTTGCCAAATGAATCCCACATACTGGCGCCGGTAGGAGTCGAGCGAGCCGTCGGTGAGCTTGAGCAGGTCGTTGCCTGCGACGACCAACTTGCCGGCGTTGGGACGGTCAAGTCCCCCGATCACGTTGAGCAACGTGGTTTTGCCGGAGCCCGAAGAGCCGACCAATGCCATGACTTCGCCGCGCCGAATGGTGAGGTCAAGGCCTTGGAGTGCCATGACTTCAAGGTCGTCGATGCGGTAGATCTTGACCAGGTTTTCACAGGTAACAATTGCGTCAGGTGTGGTCATATGGCCTCTCCGAGTTTCACTGCCTGGAAGAGCTTCATGCGGCGGAGCAACACGACGGTAATCAGCACGGTTGCCACGAGCACGAATCCGAAGACAGCATAGATAATCAAAATTTGCTCCGTGGCAATGTTGACCGCAAAGGGCGGGAAAAAATCTTGTTCTTTTTGGGGCAACTGCAAGAACGGAATGAAGAGATGACTAGCGCTGACGCCGATCAAAGTGCCTAGAATTACCGACAATCCTATAATAAACGTTTGTTCGATGGCGAGCAAGGTGCCTAATTGACCCGTCGACAACCCGATTGCACGGAGCATGCCCAGCTCGACGAAGCGGCGTTGGAAGGCCAATATCGAGTAGAACAAGAAACCCAACATGGAGAGGAATCCGGCTGCCACGAATCCGACGGACAACAAGCCGAAGAACCCTTGACGTTCGGGACGCAACCGTTCGCGGTCGATGACGGCCGGCGCAAATTCGCGGATGAACGTCTTCATGCCCCGCTCAATGGTGCCTCGGTACAAGTCAGAATCGCTGACCTTGCTGTCGGGAGTAAGGCGAATCCAGACGTCGTACGGGTACTGCCCGCCCTGCATGTCGAAGGCGTAATCGAGGTTGCCTACGATCGGTGGACCCTCTGATGGATACGAGGTTGGGAAGAGGTTGATGAACCCCTTGACGACGACGGGGACGTTGACGGTGGCATCCAAGTTGTTGAGCCGCAAGAAGAAGGCGTCGCCGATTTTGAGGTTTTGTGACTGTGCAAAGGCTTTTTCTACCAGCACTGCACTCGGATCCTCGGCGAGCAAGTTCATCAGCGCCCCCAACGATTGATCGGCGAAATCGTCACGCCAGTGGGCCACTTTGGGAAATTCAAGGCGATCAATGGCGAAAAAGTGGACATCGCTGGTCTGGTTGTTGATGGTCACTCCCACCGGGCCGCTCGCAACGCGTGTGGCAGCCTGCACGGAGTCGATGTTGCTGTAGTCTTCGACCGGCAAGAAAAAGTACTTCGGCCCGGTCAGTTTGTCTTCGCTGGCAACTATCTGGGCCTCGATGCTTGTCGGCGCACCGCCAGGGGTGGCACTTGACCCAGGGCTTTGACCGAGATCGAAGAGCCGCGCATCACCACCCGCGATGTAGCGGTTTTTTTCGAGCAAGTTGCTGTCGAGTGATTTGGCCATGGAGGCGGTAAACCCGGCCAAGCTGAGTGTCACAATCAACAACAACATGGGGCCCGCATAGGCGCTCGGCGTCCGTGACAGGTAGCGCAATGCGGTGACGGCGGCAATGCCAGGCAAGCGACCAGCGAGGAATTCGAGAATCTTCATGATCATCGGGAAGAGGCGAATGCCGATGAGTGCGGCCACAAAGATGTACAAACTGGGAGCGATGAGCAACAACGGGTTGTTGAAGGGGTCACTCATGCCCTCTCCGTTGATACTTCCGAGTGACCCTTGTTGCTTGAGCATCCACCAACCGTAGCCGATGGGGATCATCATTAACACGTCAAGGTAGGCGCGTTGCCAAAAGGGTTTCTGTGACGAGCGGGCTCGCTCACTCTTGAACGATACAATGGTGAAGCGTGACGTTACGAAGGCGGGCAAGAGGGCTGCAATCAGCATCAAGCCGACGATTTGGATGGCACGTATCCAAGCGTCTTGTGACATGCTAATCGGCAACGATTCACCGGGGCGGAAGTCAAGGAACGACCGTGTCCAGGTCATGAACATGGCTGCAAGTTGGCCAATCAGGACGCCTAGGCTGAGCGCTATGAGCCCGATAATCAGCCACTCAATGGCGTAGATGCCCATAATCTGGGTGCGTGAGGCACCACGACTGCGCAACACGGCGATTTCGTTGCTCTGGCGTTGTACCACCAGCCCCGCCACCAAAATGACGAAGTAGGCGATGAGACCCAGTACGGGCACACTGAAAATAGTCAGCGTGGCGGTCAGCTGGCGCACCCGCGCAATATGGCGAATCATGGCGTCAATGGGCGAAACGTCGAGTCGCATTCCTTCGAGGAGTTTGTTGGCCTCAGCAGTGGCACGGTCGATGCGTGCGCCGAAGGCGGGCACTTCGTTGGATTGCACCACACTGCCGTCGGCCACGATATACCACACGGCCACGTTGATGGGCTCCGGGTTGGCCCGCAAAATGTGCTCGTCGAAGGCTTCTTGGGTGGTAAACAGGGTCTCTTTTAGCACGTCTGGACTGTAAAACCAGTAATCGTCGAGTGGGTCGTTGGCCTCCCAGAGACCACTCACTTTGACGGGAATCATGCTCTTTTCGGGGAATTCACGCTGAGCGAAGACGTAATAAATCTCGCCTGGTTGGAGCCCGAGCCCGAACGCAAATTCGGCCGACAGCAAGACTTCGAGCGGCTCATCGGGAGCCGTTACCTCGGGCATGCGCCCGTCGATGAGGTAGACGTGGTCTTTGATGTCTTGGGCAAACGCCAACGACACCCAGCCGAGCGGCTGACCGGAACCCGCGGCATCGAGTTTGAGCGGGATTTTGTCGGTGGCGATAAAGTGGGTTTGTTTGATGATGTCGAGCCCGAGTCGATCGGGAAGCTCATTGGCAAAGTAGGTGTCGACCGGTTGGAGTTCGGTGGACGTGACTTGCCCCGTAATGGACCCCAAATAGCGGTACATGAAGGCAAACGGCGGTCGTTTGGTGCCGTTGAGCGTACTAGTGAGTTCCTCGCGCAAAATGCGATACCCGACCGCTTCCGCATATACTGGGATGCTGACTACCACCGCAACTGCGACCATGAAGCCGGCCGCAATTGCGAGGATCAATGCTAAGTTACTCCACAACCGTCGACCAACCACCACCACCATGCCCGTCATCCACGCAGTTGCTGAACTGCGTGGTCGGAGGCTTGGGCGCGTGGAAGCGGTCTCGCTTGTTTGTGTTGCCATAAGTGTTGGCTCCTAATGCTGGCCTATTGACCAACCACAACGTCACCTTCAGCGAGACCTTCGAGGATTTCGACACGTTCCGTGCTGATGATGCCAACACGCACGTCTTGGCGGCGCTGGCGGTCATCGCTGTCTTTGACGACCACAAAACGACGTCCCTCGAAGGTGCGTACGGCTTGTGGCGGCAACCAGAGCGCGTTTTCTTGGCGCTTGAGGGTCACAACTACCTGGGCCAAATCGCCGACTTCCACTTCTTTCATGTCGGGTGGGAGCGTGTATTCGATGTGGTAGGCCGGGTCTGGGTTGATGGTCGATGATGACGAGGTGGCCTTGGTGGGCAATTTGACGATCGAGCCGGGGACTTCGATGGCGGGAGCGCGTGAGAAGAAAATGCTCACAGCCATGCC
>Ga0172372_10001818_pt1 | contig 32774 bp, 27 predicted proteins | sample LakKiv5m_2_FD_114544 | JGI IMG/M metagenome (GOLD analysis project Ga0172372, IMG submission 114544) | Freshwater microbial communities from Kabuno Bay, South-Kivu, Congo - kab_092012_9.5m | ecosystem: Environmental > Aquatic > Freshwater > Lake | place: Democratic Republic of the Congo... | reverse complement strand
CGACTTTTTATTAACCACGGAGGCACGGAGATTCGCGTAAGGAAATTACCACGCTTCGGCACGCTCAGCGCAGTCTCCGACACGGACGACTTTTTATTAACCACGGAGGCACGGAGATTCGCGAGAGGAAATTACCACACTTCGGCAAGCTCAGTGCGTCTCCGACACGGAGAAAATCCGGGTTTTAATCCGCGACGTTCGTGTACTATTCTTCACTGTACACCGCATCTGCCCAACCGATAAAGTGCACTTTTTTCACGTAAGGATTTTCTTCATCATCGATGAACATATAAACTCCTACTTCGATAACGCCGGTGTAACCGGATTCGGGAACGGGTTCTTTTGATTTGATGTACACTTTTGTGGAAGAGTGAATTCCTGAATTAACAAGTGATGAGCTTTCACATTCATACCAATCGTTGCTGCCTTTGATCAGCGGATTCGCTGTGATGATGAGTTTCATCGGCAGTTGCAATGCGAATTCTCCTGATTCGTTGTTTGATTTCAGAATGATTTCCGCACCTTCCACATCACTTTGTTTTTCCTGCAGCAACATTCTTGAAGGAAGAATTCCGGAAAGGATATCAATGGAATTCCATCTTCCGCGTACAAATCGGATCTGCGACATTCTTACTGAAAGGAAGAAAATGAGATAACCACCCGAGAGGAATGCAGTTGTCATTTCATGATTACCATAAGCTGTTCCGTAGATGGCGCTGGAGGCAAGAAACTCAAATGCAAAGAGCAGCACAAGTGACCCTGCCAGCAGAGAGCTTAGTTTGCGAGAGTCGAAATTAAACGCGGTGTTTTCTTCTGCGGAATGATTGATTGCATTGTTGAGGAATGTGATGTACACAATGATTTCTGCGAGATAGAAGAACAGTGTGAGAATGGTTAGCGATCCCATTGATTTGTTAAGCAACCAGAAATCATAAAATCCGTGAGCAATTGCTGCCAGCACAAAGAACAATGGCACAAGCCACCAACGTTGCGGATATCGGAATTTCCACAGTACAAATCCGTAAGCTGCAATTGCACTTGCCGCCATGTGCGCAACGGACGCGGTGAGCGCGCGGGAGTGAATCACATCAACTCCGTAGTTGGCGATGTACATCAGGTTTTCGAAAAATGAAAATCCGAGTCCGCATGCTGATGCAATGACGATATAGTCAACAGGCTTACGCGCAATTGAAGTGAATCGAAGTATGAGAAGAAAAGGAATGAGTTTAACAAGCTCTTCAATGAATCCGATACCACCAATGCAGAAGATGATATCGTTGACAGGATGACCATTGATCCAGAAGCCGAGTGTGTATCGAAAGAAGGCATACAGAATCCACGACGTAATTGCGAGTAATGTTCCTGAGAGCAATCCGAACGCAAGGTTTGAAATGCGGAGTTGCGACACACGCGAAACTCTGAACAGAAACATAGACCAGATGAGCAATATTCCAATACTTCCTGAAATTCCCCAGAAGTTGATGCCGGCAGCGATGGAGGATATTTTGTGCCGGAGAAAATTGTACCAATCGCCGTTGGTGTAATACACTTTTGATCGTAGTTCATCGGGAACAAATGTTTCTGCGGAAGAATAGACGGACTCTTTCAGTAAATCATCTCTGTGCGACGCATCATAAATGATTGCAAGGTATTCGTATGCGCCGCGCTTGTAACCTTTGTTGCGGATTTCGGAATTGAAATGCTGTTCGGCCTGATCTGCAGCGCCGCCGAGAATCATAATTTTTCCTGCGAGATAGTTCACGTACTTTCTTGTCGGATCTCGTACCAGTCGCAGATGTAAAGAAGCTTCGGCGAAATCAGGATCCGGAGCCGACAACGCATATTGCGCAAGAAAAATGTGTCCGTAATCGTGAATGGAGTCATTGCTGTTCGCACTCATGTCGTTGTAGTACGAATAGATGAGTCCGCCGAGTTCTTCGTAGTCTGCTCTTTGCTGTGCCGTGTATGATGTTGTATTGCGGTCGAAATACGAGTTAACATATTCGAAGTGCAGATCAATACATGCTGTATCCGAACGGAGAATTTCTTTAAGAGCTTCAGTCACCAATGCCGGCTGATCTGATTTTCTTCCGTACTCCAGTTTTTCCTGTGCGTTTTGAAACGACGGTTCATATGCGAGTATTTGCATACACACCCAGATAGAAACGAAGGCTATTAATGACGCAACAAGAAATCCGTATCCGGAAAAATCGAGGGCTCTTTTTCCTTGCCGGAGGTTACTGCGAATGTGCGACCACACGAGCATCACGGCAAAAAGTCCGAGCCAGGCAATAATGATGTGCAGTATGGTCATATTTTGTTACGCCAAATTGGGATTTTTCGGCGCTATCAGCAACATTTCAATAACAATGTTAAAAAGTGTTGACCATCTTCATCCGAAAGCTGAAATTTGACGTACATGTTCACATGAAAGCAATCGCAAAAACACTGACACTTCTGATGTTTGCTGCCGGAATACAGGCGTGCGGGCAAAGCGTTCCCAATTCGGACTCTGCGAAAACGGATTCCTCAAAAACAAAATCTATGACCATAATGACTCCAGTTTACGATACAGCAACCTTTGGTGCCGGATGCTTCTGGTGTGTTGAGGCACAGTTTCAACTTCTCGCCGGCGTGATTTCCGTTGCTTCCGGTTACAGCGGCGGTACAGTGAAGAATCCTTCATACGATATGGTTTGCACAGGAAGAACAGGTCATGCAGAAGTTTGTCAGATTGTATTCGATACAACAAAGATTACTTATGATGAAATGCTTGCTGCGTTCTGGCAGTGTCACGATCCGACACAATTGAACCGTCAGGGAAATGATGTAGGCGCGCAATACAGATCAGTGATTTATTATCACAGTGATGATCAGAAAACGCGTGCGGAGCATTACAAGAATGAAATGAATTCAAAGAATACCTGGGGCGCTCCGGTCGTAACTGAAATATCTCCGTTTACTGTTTTCTACAAGGCGGAAGGATATCACCAGAATTACTACAACGAAAACAAGCAACAAGGATATTGTCAGTTTGTTGTTCGTCCGAAAGTGGAGAAGTTCAAAGAAGTATTCAAGGATAAGTTGAAGTAGCGCTACGTATCAATTAAACACAGGTAACGAGAAGGAGAACGTACTTCCGGTTTGCACGCTTGATTGAATCTGCAATTCCGTTTCGTGTATTTTCAGAAATTGGCGGGAGAGCAATATTCCCATCCCGTGACCTTTTTCATTGCTTGTTCCGGCAGAAGTAAACATAACACCGTTGTTGATTTTATCAATCTCCGGAGGTGACATTCCGCGACCTGTATCGGTAACCGAATAATAAATACGATCTCCTATTTTCTTAGCGGATAATTCAACTCGCCCGCCTTCACGTGTGAATTTTACTGCATTCATTACTAGGTTACGAAGGACGCTGTTGATCATTTGTTCATCGGCTTCTGCAATCGCGTCTTTTGAGATGTTGTAGTTGAACACGATGTTTTTTGCCTGAGCTACGGGTTCGGAAACAGCAATCACTCCGCGTTGAATATGTTCGTGTGAATATGCCGTCTTGTTAACTTTCAATTGACCTGACTGTGATGAAATCCACCGCATCATGTTTTCAATGAATACGAGTGCATCTTTGGTTTGCGGTTGCAACTTAGTTGACAGCATTTTCCATTCTTCATCGGAAATATGACCGGAATTCAGCAATTGCAAACTTCCATAAATACTGTTCAGTGGTCCTCTAATGTCGTGAGAAAGTGACGAAACCAGTTTGTCACGCACCGATAACGTGGACATCAGTATGGAGTTCTTGTCCTGAAGTTCCGCACGTTGATCCTCCAACTCTGCTTGTGCTCTTTCACTGATTACATTTATAGAATAAACAAGCAAGTATGTCATGATCAGCGCACCGAAGAAGTTGACGGTTTTGGTGATATCCAAAGTGCTGTGCGGCAAGTCAACCGCAAAGATCCTTATCTCTCCGAATTCAAGAATTGCAAAAACAACCATTGTGACCATCAACAAAATTGTCGTGGTTGTTTTTCGTGAGGAACCAAAAACGGCAACGAGACTTACAAGCGCCGGAATCAGTAACACGTGAACTATACTTGCAGAGGAAAAAACCGCAGCGATAAGGAAGATTGTAATTATAGCATGAAGATGTCCGAGTAATCCGGCCAACCAAACACGACCCTTACGCAGCAGTGTCATGTAGAAGACAGCACCAACCATTTGAATCGCGCAGAGCAATGCAATAAACTTCAGGTTGAGAAAAAGATTAATTGTGAGAAAAATTGCACAGCCGACAAAAAATACCAGTATTGATCGGGACAACATTCGCTCTGAGTTAGTCAGGACGCGAGGTTGACTTCCTTGAATAAGGCGGTCTGCAAATCTTACTTTGCCAGGGTCTGTCATTATGTTGCAAACTGAGTGCGAAAGTGGCTCATAAATCAGGGGGGAGTTGATTTACGATCTCGCTCAGTTTCAATTCAAATTTCCGAAATTTTGCATCGCGATCACACGATGAGAATCATGTTTTCGACAAGCGGAGTTTGATTCACGTGGATGTTTATGAATTGTATATTTTTTCATGCGATCGAAACAATTGCGGGAGTTGACGAACAAAATCAATCGTTCATATGCATTATCATGCGTTCTAACGGAGACCATTTTCCAACAGGCAATCCTGCTGCATCCATTCCGTTTCCTGTAAATTCATTGCATGTTTGAAGTAATGAGTACGTTCCTGCTGATTCGTAGAATCGATCATTGTATCCATATCCCGGATGAGCGATAAGTTTCGGAGCGGTTTTATCATGTGATAAATGAATCATCAGATACTTGACAAGGCTTGCATACTGTTCTTCTGTGATTACATAACGGAAGCAATTTTTACTGACTGCGGGTTTTGTGCGATAACGCGTAACATGCATTGCAGCCGGTCCGATACCGAACGCCGCTTTGAATGCTGTTGTAAAAGTCAAATCATTCCATGTTGGAGTGTTCACATAGAAGTCTTTGTTGCCCCAACCCAGTGCAATGTGTGTCCAGCTTGAATCCGCTCCAATGAAATCGGAGAGCGGAAGTATCGTATTCCAGTTGCAGATTTTATTCTTGACGGGAAGAACAAAATCAGTGTGAACACCATTCGAAGAGACGTAGATTTCTATTCCTTTGCTTGATGGAGCTTTATAATCTGTATTCGATTTGATTGACGAAAGCGCAAATGCAGTAACAAGCCACAACGAAATCGACAGTAACAGAACTTCAATGAGACGGTAAGCAGCAACAAAGCAAGAGTGCAGGAGCTTCATCAGTGTGTGCTTTCTGCATATTGAACGGAAATGTCGCCTACTTGTTACGTGAAAGAAGTTCTTTAGCAGAACTTAACAGGAATGTATTACTCGAAAATGATTTCGTTGCGCGACATTACAACGCCGTCATCAGTGCGGAAAACAATAATATAGTTTCCTGCGCTTAATCCGTTACGCTGAACAACATACTGAGTACCGGAATATTTTTCGCTGCTAAGGAGTTTTCCTGTCATGTCATACAGCTCGGCATTCACATTGTTTACCGGTGAAGCGAAATTAACGTTCACATCTCCCGTGGAAGGAACAGGGAATACTGTTGTTGCAACAAGTGACGGCTCTTGAATTGTGGTTGTAATGTTTGTGTAAAACACAACGTTGTTTCCGCTGTTTCCGGAATTGGGAATGCCGATGGAATCGCCTGCAGCGTTAATGTCAATATCTGCCGGGCTAAACAAGCCGGTCATCACAGAAAGAGGAGCAGCGGAAAACGCAGGATCGAAGCGTCGAAGTGCATTGCCGCCCCATGTTGTGATGTACCAGTGTCCTGCAGCGTCGCGGGTGATGCCATCGATATTACTTGTTGTAGTGGTGTAGAGCGTAGTAACGGAAGAATCCGCAAGACTCATTGCCTGAACACGTGCGTTGGTTCCCCAGTTTACGAATACGCAACGGTTGTTTGCTCCATCGTAAATAATTCCGTTGGGAGTATACGTTGTTGTGCACATGATGTTGAATGTACCCGCAGAAGGACAAACACGATAAATGCGTTTTGAAGTAAAGTCTGTTGCGAACAAATACTTCACCCCATCACTTGTTAGTCCATTGAGAAATGAAGCTCCGAGATTCATATTTACAACCTGAACGCCTGTTGTTAAATCGAAACCTTTTATTGACGCTCCGTCGCATGCGTAGAGTGTGTCGCCCATGATTTCAATTCCATGCGGACCTGATGAGAGCACAGTGCTTGTGAACGGCGTAAGTGTTCCTGATGCAGGAGAATAAACATGTATTGCTCCTGAGCCATTCTGGCCCACAATCCAGCGACTGTTGGCGTTGTCGTATTCCACGCTTTCAGGGGCGTTGAAGGTTTGTGCACCGGCTGTAAATGCAGCGCAAACAATAATCGTGTTGAGTAGCAGTTTTTTCATTGTGATTGATGCTTTGCATTAAAAGTAATCAATTTCCCTAAGCTATTTCAATTGTGAAGCATACGGCCTTAGATCATACACGCTGATGTGTTCAATCTCGAAAAGTTTGTATTTCATGAATGACTTTACTCCACGCGTTTCAAACTGCGCGTTCTCAACAAACATCAACTGTGCACCGTGACGGATATACTCTGCAGTGAATGCACTGTCAGAAAATGCATTAACGAGATTCGTAAATCCGGGATGATCACACAACACCAATGTACTGTTGAACGAGTTGTCGTTACTTGAAAATACTTTCACTGATTTTGTAAATCCGCGGTTGGTTAATTCTTCTCCTACGTTTCTGTATAACGACATGCGCTTCATACCTTCATTAAATCCAATAATTGTGTTCATCAAACTTCTGTTGCAGAACAGCTCTCTGTACGGAGCTTCCGAAGGTGGACAACCATTGAATTTGAGATAATTGATACTGCTGCTGCCCATCAGCGCCCAGATAACGGATACCGCAACAAATACTCTTGTGAGCTTGTGTTTAGAAAAACTATGTTCGTTTGAAGTCAGATATTTTGCGAACGCAACATAAACAAACACAGACCAAACAAGAATATCTGCGTGGTAGTAATCGTGCCGATCCAGGCAAAAGAAAAACAACAAAGAGAATGCGGCGTGACCAAGGAAAATGAGAATCATCGCTGCCAGGAAGATTTTATTTACCTGACGGAACTTGACAAGCAAAAGAATCATCATGCCGCCAAACGTCAACCATACATGAGGTGCATAAATCATTCCAAGCGTTTCACTGAAGAAGATTCTGACAATATTCACTTTGTCATCGTAGCTGTATCCCCAGAATGGTTTTGGCTCGGTAAATGAATATCTTCCGGAATGCAATGTGCAATACCATTCAACGAAACCGCGATACCATAGAAGATTAATTGCGACAGGAATGAGAAGTATAGCCCCGGACAGAAGTTTCTTACTGAAGAGTTTCTGTCCTTTTCCAAATGAAGCAAGTCCGATGAATTCCAAACCGAACAGTATCATCAGCACGACATGACTTGTCATTGATGAAACTTTCAGTAATCCGCCTAGAGAGAACAAAGCCATTGTCCACAACAAATATTTCAGTTTGGCACTTTCGTAATAACTGTAGAACACGCACCATCCAATGATCACAAAGTTCAATGCCGGAACATTCGTTAAAAACCCTATTCCATAGAATGCATAAAGCGGCGAAATCAATAAAATCAACGGAGCGATTACTGACCAATACCACGAATGAGTAATTCTGTAAACAGTCTTGTACAGAAAAACCATAGCGAGAATTGAAGTCAGAGCGGTCAGCAATCGGAAGATCCACAATTGCATTCCTGTTACCGACCATATTTTTCCTACGACGTAATAGATGATCGGGAACTCAGCAACAGTTTTCCCGCTTTCGCGTCCATCACTAATTTGTGAATGCATTTCGGGCTCGAAGAATCCATTTCCTTTGCTGTAATAATCTGTGATTGAAATACAATCGCTTTGCCGCCACAGATGTAATTCGCTTTGCGACTTGAACAGAATATTGTCCCATCCAATTGTAATCATTGACGCAATGAGAATCACATAGAAAAGTAAATCCCCGTTCAATGGTTTTTGGAGAAATCCTGCTTTCAGCATGGCCCAAATATCGCTAATTGCGCTGTTATTGCGTAATCGAAACGGGAATATGCCGAATTCTTACATTTATGCAATGGAATTCAGATTGAAGCGCGAAGGAAGTCGAAATGTGCGGTTGATTTTCGGAATTGCAATTCCATTGATATGGACAGCGGCCTTGTTTTTCCCGGCCTATTCTGACGGCACTCCCGGATTGATGTGTTTTGTAATGGGATGGACGATGCTGTTTTCGGGGAATTTGTTTGCATTCGGAGCGTGGTTTTCAAATCTTTCGTTCTGGATTTCTTTCTTCCTGCTCATGTTCGGAAGACGCCCCGCCGCGCAAAGTGCTGCAGTGATACTTGCTGCAATTGCTTTAATGCTTTCTTTCGGTGCGTTGTCCGTAACGGAAGTAATGCAGAATGAGGCAGGCTTTGTCAAGGCTGTATATCCTTCGCTTTCTGTTTACATTTGGCTTTTCGCAAACATTCTTCTAGCCGCAGGAGCTGTAATCATCAGAAAAAAGCAATCTGATTAAAGAACTTCTTCAATCAATTCTGCACGAACAATTACAGGAGTATTGAATTCGCTTCCCGTGTTATATTCCAAAGTTCCTGTAATGCGCACTTTTTTGTTCAGTAGTTTTTCGATAGCAGCAGCATCACCAACAACCTGAACGCGTTCCACATTACTCATAGATTTCATTCCATTCTTCTCCTGATCCGCAGTTGCTGTAACGGTCAACGGATGTTTGCACCACAATGCATAATATTGCACTGCACCGTCACTCTTGGGATCTCCGCCGTTCGCAGTAGAAAAAGTTGAATTGGCTTCGATTAATCCTTCAATGGAAACCTTTTCGGGAGCATATCCGGCATTTTGAGTTTGAGCCTTAGTCAAATCAGTAATGTCGTCGCTTTCCGCAACAATTTTCCATACGCCTTGATTCTGCGCAAACGCCAACGATGCAGGATAGTTGGCAATCTTACCATTCACTTTCACTTGCTTCATGATACGAATGAGCCAACTGCCGTCGGGTTGTTGTACTTCATCAATGTACTCTTCTATGGACTGTGAGTAATCTTTGTTACTGCTGAAGTAGCCTTGCTGACGGGTTACAACATCATCGGCTGCTAAATGATCACCATAGTATAAAACAGAATCTGCATAGAATGATTTCATGATCGGAGCATTGCGCAGATTCAGAGATGCGTTCCAACTCTCGGTCAACTCTCGCCATGAACTCATCTTGACGGATGCAGAATCTTTTAACGCGGAATCCTCCGTTACTACCTTATCAGCATTTCCGCTGCATGAAAAAAGCAGAATGGTAATTGCAGAAAGAAAAAGTGTTCTCATAATTTTCTATACCCAAGGTAAACGAGTTCTGTAAGTGCTCAGCGAAGATTAGCGAGATAAAAAGAATTGCGGGTTATTTCCCTCTTTGAAGCACGCGATTCGATTTGACTTTTAAATTCAGGTGTTTTACTTCACGCTTTCAAAGCCTGATGTACGGTAAAGATTCAAATGGCGCCGCATCTCGCTCATGACTTTTTCTTTCAATGCAGGAACATTTTCCATGGTCATGCCTTTGGTTTCTATAGGTTCCGACCAAATGGCGTCAACAAAACCGGGCGCTAAGGCAACCGGATGGCGCGGAGAGAGTTTACGTCCAGTGTTCAATACAGTTAATGCAGCAATTGGTGTTCCTGTTGCTATTGCTAAGCGGAACGCACCGTCGCGGAAGTCGAGCAAAGGCGGATCCTCATGTCGGTTGCGGGTTCCTTCAGGACAAAGAAAAACGGAAATTCCTTCATCAAGAGATTTGCGCATTACTTCAATGCTCTTGTTACGATCTGAGCGGTCGGCACGATTAACGCTCAGGTAAAGATTGCGGATGATATAACCCATCAGCGGAATTTTTGTAAGCTCCGCCTTAGCGAGAAAGCGAAATGTATTCGAGCACGCTATAGCATAAAGCGGAATGTCGAGCTGCGATTGATGATTGGCAACAAAAACGTACGTCTTTTTCGGATCAATCAGTTCACGATTGCGGACCCGAGAAGGAGTGAACAATAAATACTCCAGAGCATGTGCCCAGATTCGTGAGAGACGATGTGCAATGAACGGCGATTTCTTTTTCGGGAAAACCGAGAAAATTATTGCGTAAAGCAGTGTTGTAATCAACATCGTAACAACGAAGACCAGCAACGCGTACACGCCGAGTATGTTTCTGAGAATGATCAATGTTGATTAGTATGGTAATCCTTAACGACGAAGATAAGCACCGCCGGGCAGATTATTCGTTGAAAACAAGTTGCTCTTTCCCGGTTTTCTGGTGGTTTTCATAGAGCAAGTGAATCAAACCGTCGGCCATTCCGATTTGCGGCACGAAGAGCCTTTCGATAGACGCGGCTTTCATTACAGAAAGGAAGATTTTTCCGGCAGGTACGATTACGTCTGCACGATCCGGATTGAGGCCTAGTACTTCAATGCGATCCTGCAATGAATATGACGCAAGAAAATCGTGCAGCTCTTTCAGCTTACTGTACATAAGCGGTCGGTTTTGTTTCTTGCGCGACATCTTGAAAATCTTGTTGATGTTGCCTCCGCTTCCGATTGCTACAAGTGGTTGCAGGTCGGGAGTTCTTTTTGCCACCCATTCTTTCATCTCGTTCCAAAGTTCTTTGCTAACAAGATTATTGAGCATGCGAATAGTTCCGATGTTGAATGACTTTGAAGCAATAATTTTTCCTTTCGAGAAAATGGTGAGCTCTGTGCTGCCGCCGCCAACATCAATGTACAGATAGTTATTGCCGCTGTCCATATGTTCAGCAACGTGCGTGGAATAGATAATCTGAGCTTCGATTTTCCCGTCAATCACTTCCACGTTGATATTCGCTTCTTTGCGAATGAGCTCAATGATTTCTTTAGAATTGGAGGCTTCTCGCATCGCAGAAGTGGCGCAGGCTTTATAAGAAGTTACTTCGTAGAAATCGAGCAACTGCCTATAAGCTTTCATCGCAGTGATGAGTTTCTGAATTTTTTCGTCTGAAATTTTTTTGTAAAGAAAAGCATCTTCACCAAGTCGCAGCGGAATCCGAACCAAATCTGCTTTCTTGAAGTTCGCTTCATCTTTGCCTTCGTAAACGTTGGCAAAAAGCAGTCGTAATGCGTTAGAACCTATGTCGATTGCTGCGAATTTCAATTTCTCTTTCCGTGCGGTTTAATACCTGATAATTTCTGCAGGTATTTCCGGATTTCATTCTGTGCAACAACCGCATTTACGCTGCGAGTCTTCACATATTCGTTCTCCTTTATACCTCCGATAACGCGCGCCTTGGTATTGTCTTTAAGTTGCAGGTTAATGATACTTCGGAGCTCTTCCTGAATATCAGTGTCGTAAATCGGTACTGCAACTTCAGACCTGAAATCAAGATTGCGGGTCATCCAGTCCGCCGAAGATATAAAATACTTCGGGTCGCCATCGTTGCAAAATATGAACAACCTTGTATGTTCGAGATATCGTCCGACGAGACTGATGCCACGGATGTTTTTACTGTATCCGTTTATCCCCGGAACGAGGGAACAAATTCCCCGCACAATCAATTGAATCTGTACGCCGGCGTCACTGGCTTGATACAGCTTGGCAATCATATCGCGATCAACAAGATTATTGAGCTTGATGATCATCCATGCGGCGTTTCCTTTTTTCGCGTTCTGAATTTCTTTATCGATCAGCGCTGTGAGTTTCTTACGCATGCTGAAAGGAGAAACCAAAAGATGTTTGTAATCTCCCGGTTTCAAATTGTCTTTGTAGAATTCGAAAACCTGTGCCACTTCGAGTGTGATGCGCGGTTCTGCTGTGATGAGTGATTTATCAGTATAAATTCTCGCCGTTGATTCGTTCATATTTCCGGTTCCGACGTGTGCGTAATGGACAATAGCTCCTTCTTCGCGACGTGTGATGAGGAAAAGTTTCGAGTGAACTTTGAGCCCCGGAACACCGAAAATCACGGTTGCGCCTTCTTCCTGCAAACGATTCGACCAGTAAATATTGTTCTCCTCATCGAAGCGCGCCTGAAGTTCCATGACAACGGTAACTTTCTTCCCGTTTTTCACAGCGTTGATCAACGCATTGCACACATTCGAGTTACGCGACAAACGATAGATTGTGATCTGAATGGTTGTAACGCGTGGATCAATGGAAGCTTCACGCAGCAGATCGATAATGTGATGGAAAGATTGATACGGATAATGCAACATCACATCTTTCTTGCGAATCACACGGAACATGTTTACTCCTCGTGTAAGACGCGGATGCGGAATAGGCTCGGCAACCGGCCACACCAATTCACGATGACCAAGATCGGGGAACGAAATAAAGTCTTTGAAGTTGTGGTAACGCGAACCCGGAATCATGTTGTCAAGATCCAGCATGCGAAGTTTCTTCATCAGAAACGCAAGAAGATCAGGCGCCATTCTGCGGTCGTAAACGAAACGCACAGGTTCTCCTTTTTTCCGCTTCTTCAAGCTGCCTGAAATTTTTTCCACGAGGCTTTTCGAAATGTCGTTGTCGATATCGAGTTCTGCATCCCGTGTCAGCTTGATTGTGTAACTGAGAATTCTGCTGTATTCGTGTCGCGGAAAAATTTCATCCAGACAATATCGAATAACATCTTCCAGCAACATCACATATTGCTCGTGATTTTCGGCGGGAAGAACAACGAAGCGCGACATTGCTTCAGTAGGAATTTCAATTAACGCGTAACGGTTTTTCTTGTCACGTACGCGGCGAATCAACTTTACCGCCAGGTAAGCTGACTTATCTTTCAGATACGGAAAAGACGGGGCGCTATCCAGCATAATCGGAAAGAGCGAAGGCAAGACATTTTTTCTGAAGTAATTCAGAACCCATTCACCTTGTGCAGCGGTAAGATGGTTTTCATCGACAATGTGTACATGATGCGCTTCAAGCTCATGCAGAATATTCTGGTAGACTCTGTCGAATCTTTGCGATGCTGCGATGTAACGCTTCTGTATTTTATCAAGTAGAATTTCCGGTTCTTCACCCGCCACTTCGATGGCTTTCTTGCCAAGACGCTTCAGGCGTTTTAAAGAAGCAACACGCACGCGGAAAAATTCGTCGCGGTTGTTGGAGTATATTCCTAAAAAGCGAAGTCTTTCAATCAGGGGATTGGCAGGATCTTCAGCTTCCTGAAGAACACGATCGTTGAAAGAAAGCCAACTGATCTCACGATTAATAAGCGGGACTCTGTTATTCTTCATAGATAAAATGCTGTGCGCGCACAAATGTAAAGTGTTACCTTTTCTGTTCTTTCGGGCTTTGTATCCTTAACAATTTCTTGACAGCTCAAAGGCTCAGCCCGTTTTTCGGGTAGTCGAGCATTTCAAGCTTACCGCTGGTTGTATCGCATTGATCCCATCGCGTTACTTTAAATTTCATATGCGCAATACAACACGTTGGCATATCAAAAGGTTCGGTGTCGGAGAGCAAGCCAACTGTCAACGAAATGGAAGGATTGTGTCCGAATAAAAACACATTGTCAACCGATTCAGGAAGCGACGTTACCAGTTTGAAATAGTGCTGAGGTGATGTTTCATACAGTTCGTTGGTCAAGCGGATTTTCTCCGTATCGTATCTGAGATGTTTTGCAAAAATCACTGCAGTAGTGTACGCGCGTACTGCAAAGCTTGACACGATAAGATCAGGAGCCGCGTGAAGTTTTTTCAAACGCGCGCTCATTTCATGTGCATCACGATATCCGCGTTCGTTCAACGGGCGAAGGGAATCATGCAACTCGGGAAGATTCCACGATGATTTGGCATGACGTATGAGCCAAAGATTTTTCATATGTCTAAAGTTACGAATACGTCTTATACTTGCGGTGCGTGATCGAAAGTCCGCAATACAGAAGTATTACCGTTTATCTTTGAAGTATGAAAAAATTTAATGCGACTCTCGTTGCGGCGCTCGTTGCTCTAGTGGTTTCCTGCGGAACATCACAAAATCGTGAGGAAGTTGCTTCAGCTGATTCAGCGGTCCCGGTTCACGTGGATACAAGTTTTGTATTTCTGCATAACAACGACAGTTGCGAATTGTTAATGGCGCGGCAGGAGGCTGTTGGACAAAACGGAGTGATTGAAGAGAAGATTGCAACATGGATTACCCGTGATGCAGATACTGTTTTTCGCGCCTCATTCAACTTTAACAAAATCGGAGAGTATACTGCTCTTGATTCGGGGCGCTCGTTTTTTCATCTGGCGAACGACGCGGGAGGCTCAGGTTACACCGGGGTATTGTTATTTATCAATACATCGCGCACAGAACCATTTCTGGACGCGGTTGCGGATATTACGGAATTGAGTAAATGGAAATATTCTGAAAACGGCAACAATGTTCTTGTAGCGCAAGGTTTATGGAAAGTGGGGGATCCGGACAGTCCCGATTTCGAGGCACATTTTTCAGAACACCGTCAGGCGTTGTTTCTGTATGACATTAGCACTACTCCGAGAACCGAAAAGAGTTTGGGGATTACAAAAAACAAGTACGAATTGATTGAAGGCGGGAACTCATTCGAAGATATAAGCAAAGGAGAACCGCAGTTCGATACGCTTGTGAATTGGGAAAAATTCGGAATCGGGAAGCAGTAATTATTTTGCCAGCCACGTTTCCGGGTCAAGTTTGCCTGCGCCGCTTTTCCACACTTCAAAGTGAAGTTCAGCAGTTCCTTCCACTTGATCTGTGGCAACTTTCCCGAGATTTTGTTTCACTTTTACTTTGTCGCCCTGCTTCACGTAAACTTCTTCAAGTCCTGAATACACAGTGAGGTAATCGCCGTGACGCACAATTACCAACCAGCCCACACCGGGAATGTTGGTGAGTCCTGTAACATCGCCTTCAAAAACGGCACGCGCATTTGAACCGCTCGCAGTGGAAATATCCACGCCGTTGTTTTGTGTTGTAACGCCTTTCAATACAGGATGCGGATGTTTCCCGAAGCGACTCACGATTGTTCCTTTCTCTACCGGCCAAGGAAGTTTCCCTTGATTCTCTTCGAATTTCGTCCCAAGCTGTTTCGCTTCCGGAGTGAGCACAATTGCAGGAGCCGTGGTGGTAGTTCCCGGCTTTGTTGCCGGTTTGGTTCCCGGCGTAGGAGGTGTATTGTTTTTAGGCGGCGTATTGTTTTTAGGCGGAGCAGGTGTAGCAGCAGCGAGTGCTTTCTTTGCTTCGTCGTCGAGAATTTTCTGAATCGCAGCATCGGTTGAAGCTTTCTGCGAGTTCTTACGTGCGAGATCTGCTTTTAACTGCACTTCTTTCGTTTGCAATGCGCGAAACGTGGCGTCTTTTTCATTCTTCTCGGTGGCAAGACTGTTTTGTTCTTCCTGCTCATTTCCCAGCAACGATTTCTTCTCTGCTTTATCGCGCTCCAAACCTGTTAACTGTTCATTCAGTTCCTGCTGTTTCGCTGCAATCTTCACTCCCTGCATTCTTCTTCCGGTGCTGATGAGTTGCAGATACTTCAATCGCATGTAAGCCTGATTGAAATTATCAGCTGCAAACAGAAACATCATATTGTTGAACGAATTCCTGTTTCTGTAGGCAAACACAATCATACGGGCATAATCACGCTTCATGTGCGCCAATGCGGTGTCTTGTGTTGCGATTTCACTTTGCTTTTCAGCAATTTCAACATTCAATTTGGCAATTTCTTCGTTGATGGTGCGAATCAGTTCTTCGCGTACCTCAATCTTTTTGTTGAGCGCAACAAGTTGGCTGAGTGAAAGCGTTTTGTTGCGACGTGTTTCGGCAAGCAGTTTATTCGTAAGATCAATTTCGGATTGCAGATTCTGCTTCTTCGCTTCCAAAGTTGCTTTATCTTCCTTCTTCTTCGGAGCGGTTTTTTTCGGAGCAGGTTTTTTCTTGTCCTTCTGCGCATAAACAAACGGCACCGATATGGCGAATACCGATGCAACCAGCAGGAATGCGAAGATTCTACTGCTGATCCTTGTCTTTCTGTCTCGGCTGATCTTTTGGTTGTTCATTGTTCTGCGGCGGTTCGTTGGATGGAATTACAATCGGAATGCAATCGTCCGGAATAGAGAACGGAAAATCTGTGGGTTTATTGAGCGTTACTTTCGTGTAATTAAGAGTAATGCCCGCTGACTTAGTAATTCCTTTTGCGAAGAACTCTGCTTTGTAAGGAAATTGCATGGAATCAATCGGCGCGAATGAGCTGTACGATGCTTTGAATGTGCGTGTCTGCTCATCCAGGAAAAGTATGTTCAGGATTTTAAATGTAACCGGATCCAGACTGATGGTTTGCAGCGGATCCTGAGGTGGTTTTTGTCCTTCAAGTACTTTCTTCAATTTGCGTTTGCGGATTGTGCTCAACGTGTAGCGGCATTCGCCTTGATTGATGGATGCTCTCAACTTTTCATCGTCTTCATAGAAAGTAACGCTGTTTCCAATGAGAAGTGATTGCATCATTTCGTAATCAATATCCGTTTGCAAAGCCTGACTCAGCAAGACAAAATCTCCCTGAAAACATTTGGGTTGTGCGCCTAATGTTCCATCTTGAAACTGAACAAACTTCACAGAATCTTTTGTGATGAGAATTCTTGCAATTTTGATATTAAACGGACCGAGTACATTCATCCATATTGCGCTGTCTTTGCGCATACGAAGACTTACTTCAAATTCTCCGCTCGAACTGTCGTCATATGCCATGCACGAGATCTTTGCGGTCATCCAATTGAAGCGGAATTCATTCTTTCGCATATCGGTTACAAGCGTTCGTGGCGCTTTGTAATCGAGTCTGCAATTTCCGGTGTAAGTATCGGTTGTATCCGCATTCTGTTTCTTTTTCTTCCGTTTGCAGGAAGAAAGAAACGATGTCGAAGTAATCGACAATACTGCAATCAGAAAATAGCCTGCCAGCGTTTTCGCGCCTCTGATTCTATTCATCGTTCAATTTGCGATTCTTGATTTTCTGATCGAGCTCAGGAGTTTTGTTGCCCAGAGATTTTGCTTTGTTCCAATACTTCACTGCTTCATCCGTGTTCTTCAGCATGTACTGAATATCTCCCAGGCGTTCGTTTATCTGAGCATCATTCGGAGAGATAGCAAGAGCTTTGCGAATATAATCATCGGCCATTTTGTAATCGCCCATGTTGTATTCAATCCAGCCCAGCAGATTCAGATACGCGGCGTTGTTCGGTTCTGCTTCAATTACTTCAAGCATCATCTGTTCTGCGCGATAATATTCTTTCTTCTGACGGAGCAGAGAAGCGGCGAGATCCGCTTTGTATTTCATGTTCTTCGGCTCGGCTTTAATCATTTTCTCAACCATCGCATCAGCTTCTTTGTCATTGCCTGTCGCGCGATAACACTCGAGTTGCATCTTACGGATTTCCACGTCCATTTGCGCATCGTCATAGTTGTAATCGTGTGCATTGGAAAGATGTTGCAATGCTTCGTAATAGTTTTTCTTGCGGAAAGCCATTTCTCCCATGTAGTAATATGCGTCAGGCTGTGAAGGATAAAGCGACATTACTTCTTTGCAGTCTTTTTCCTGCTGAACATCATCCTTCGATTGCGCATTGATTTTCAGAATCTGTTTCCACGGCGCATAGAAACCGGGATTCATGTCCAAAGCCTTGCGATACATAGCACGCGCCTCTTTCATGCGATTGTCTTTCATCAGATAATCTCCGCTTACTGTAAATGCGGGCGCTTCATCCTTGTGCACACGACGCATCACTCTGCAAAGCGAGTCCGCTTCCTTTTTCTGAACCGGAGTAAGTGCTGCGGCTGTATCTGAAATGTTATACCATGTATTCAGATATGCGATTTTTGCCTCGAGTAATTCAGGAACCGCAAACGCTGCAAGCGCGTCGGAATAGGCTTGTGATTTTTTCCCGTTGCGGTTGTTTACTTCTGCAAGTTTCAATCGCGGAGTGGCAGAATACGGAAACTTAACCGCCATATCAGCATACACTGCATTGGCTTTGTCCTGTTGCTCTTTGCTTTCGTAAAATGCAGCGAGCTCGTAAGAATATTTTTCCTCAAGCGGGAATGACTTGATTAGGCCTTTATAAACGCTTTCTATTCCGGCGTCATCTTTCTGGCGATGGTAAACTTTCAGACGGCAACGCGCCAGTGAGTCCGAGTTGCCTTCGTGCTTTTCAATGTCATTGTAAGTTGCAAGCGCATCTGCCGGTTTATCGGCATTGAATTGGCAATCTGCAAGGCGATAATGCAACGTCATATCGTTTGGTTCAGCCTTGATCAGATCCTGATAAATCGAAATTGCTTCAGCATCGCGATGAACGGCCTGAAGAATTTCTGCGTAGCGGAATTTGTACCAGATATTATCCGGTTTCAATTCCATGGCACGTTTCACATACGGCAAAGCACGATCGGATTGTCCGAGTTCATGATACAGTCCTGCAACTTCATAATTCGCAGCGCTGTTGTCCGGATTCATTTCCAAAACCTCGCGGAATTCCACCAGTGCGCCTTTCTTATTGTCGATCATTTTCAGGATGCATCCTTCCATGAACGTTGCTTCCTCTTTCGCCTTCTTCTCGGAAATAGGATCGTTACGTTCACCGGTGATTGTCGGCGCTTCGTAATCCGCAGCGGTTTGTGTGGAATTCTTTTTCCCGTCATGACCGGTATCGGCTGTTGCTGTTTTCTGCGTTTTGCACGACAACGCGAGCGACAAACCGAGAATCGGAACAATGGAGAATCGGAACAGATTTTTCATGATGTTAGTCTTTGATGACATTGTAATCGCCTACGCTCAGATCGGATGGAGTGCCGCATACTTCAGCATAACTTCCAACCATGGAATTGGTTACTACTTTGTTTGTGATCTTACTGTTCTGCTGAACAATACTGTTGGTAATAACGGAACCGCTCACCTGTGTATTGTTGCCCAATGAAACATGCGGACCGACAACAGCGTTTTTAACAGTTACATTATCGCCAATGAAGCAAGGCTCCACGATAACAGCATTATCGAGTTGAATGTTTTTTCCGCGCAGTGTTGCATCTCCGCGCAGGAACTCAAGCACGCGTTGATTGGTATAAACGGTTGCATCTTTATTCCCGCAATCGAGCCATTCGGTTACTTTGCCCGGCGCAAACTTCACGCCTTTCTGCTTCATGTTTTCCAGCGCATTTGTCAGCTGGAATTCGCCTTTATCACGAATGTTATTATCGAGCAGATATTGCAATTCTCTACGAAGGTTTGCTCCGTCGCGGAAATAGTATATTCCGATGATGGCAAGATCACTCACAAATTCCTGCGGCTTCTCCACGAAATCCGTGATCACGTTCTGATCGTTCACTTTCACAACACCAAACGCGCGCGGATCTTCAATCTTCTGCACCCAGATAATTCCTTCCTGTGAAGTATTCATCTTGAAGTCGGCTTTGAAAAGTGTATCTGCAAATGCAACTACAACTTTACCGTCCAGACATTCTTTCGCACACATGATTGCGTGAGCAGTTCCAAGCGCTTCATCCTGATACCAGATGCTTCCTTTGGCATTCAGGTTTGCGGCAACCTGTTTCAACATTCCTTCCACTTCAGGTCCGAATGTCGGTCCGATGATGAACGCTATTTCTTCAGGCTGTTCGTTGCATACGCGCGTAATATCTTCTGCGAGTCGCTGTACAATCGGTTTTCCTGCAACAGGAATTAGCGGTTTCGGTACTGTAAGTGTGTGCGGCCGCATACGTTTGCCCATGCCGGCCATTGGGATGATAATCTTCATGCTAGTACTGTTCTATCGTTCACTGTTCTTCAGTTCACCGTTTTACTTCGTAGTTATTTGTTTCCTGTATGTCCGAATCCGCCTTCTCCTCTCACGGTTTCAGTTAATTGTTCTGCCGGCACCCACAATACGCGTTCGTGTTTCGCTACAACCAATTGGGCGACGCGTTCTCCGTTCTCAATTGTGAAATCCTGAGAAGAGAGGTTCACAACAATCACTTTTACTTCGCCGCGATAATCTGCGTCGATAGTTCCCGGACTGTTCAGCACGGTGATTCCGCTTTTCGCTGCAAGTCCGCTTCTTGGGCGAACCTGTGCTTCGTATCCTGCAGGCAACTCCATGAATAACCCTGTTGGAATCATTGCGCGTTCCAGAGGCTTCAATGTAACAGCAGCGTCAAGATTCGCGCGAAGATCTAGACCGGCGGACAACTCCGTTGCATAGGCAGGAAGCGCGTGGGCAGATTTGTTTACAATTTTCACTTTCAACATCCGACGAATTTAAGAGTTTTCATTGGTGTTTTTGCTTACTGTGTTCCTTTTCATGAGTGTGCGGAACGGCTTTTCAGTAATCAGCACAATTGCAGCAAAAAGAAGGAAGAGTAAATTTCTGAAAACAAGATCAGCGGCTGCAGAGCCTGTATCGGTGAACCACCCAATGAAAAAGAGGATTAATGCAGTGAAAATGTATCCGGTAATGCGTTGCACCTGATAAGGCACAGGATAGTGTTTCTGCCCGATGAAATAAGAAATGATCATCATTGACGTGTAGCAAATCAATGTGGCCCACGCGGAACCCATGTAGCTTGCGAAGTAACCATCAGACGGAATCCACAGGAAGTTCAGTCCGATGGTAAGCGCTGCACCGGCAAGAGTGATCCACATTCCGTACTGTGTTTTCCCCGTGAGCTTATACCAGATGGAGAGGTTGAAATACACGCCAAGGCAGAGATTCGCAAAGAGAAGTATTGGAACAACGCCCAGGCCTTCACGGTAGTTTTCACCAATCATGTATTGAATCCAGGAAAGATTCATTGTTGTTCCGAGAAAGATCAACAAACAGAAAATCACGAAGTACGTCATGACAGCAGAATAAATTTCCGCTGAGTTTTTTTCCTTTTGCTTTGAAAAAAAGAAAGGTTCAGCTGCATATCGGAAAGCCTGCCAGAAAATGGTCATGAGAATGGCAATCTTATAACATGTGCCGTAAATGCCTACTTGCTCTTCTGCAATTCCTGCCGGAAGCAGATACTTGAGCAGAATACGATCCAGCGTTTCATTGACCATTCCTGCAAGACCAACTACAAGCAATGGCAATGCGTAGCGCAACATTTTCTTCAGCAGTGCAGGATCAAATCCTGCTTTCATGCGACGATAATCTCCGGCTACAAATGCAAGGCAGACAAGATTGGCCGCGAGATTTGCAATGAATGCATATCCTATTCCGATTTCGGGATTGTAAAGCGATGCGAAGAATGATTCCGGATTATTGTCGTGCGCGTATTTGCAATAGCCGATGAAAAAGAAGCTCACCGCAAGATTCACGAAAATGTTGAGCAGCTTCAATTTCGCGAATGTGCCGGCCTTATTTTCTTCGCGAAGCTTGGCAAAAGGAAGTGCCATCAGTGCATCGGAAGCAACAATCAGAATTGCCCAGATTACAAATTCAGGACTTTCCGGATAGCGCATGAGTCCGGCAAGCGTTGGGGCGAAAATGATAAACGGCAGAGAAAGCAGCAGTGTGCTGACCAACAAAGTTCGAAGCGCTGTGCTGTAAACCAATTCCTTATTCGATTCAGAAGACAGAAAATTGAAAAGTGCTGTTTCCATTCCGAAAGTGAACACCACATTCAGGAAAGTGATGTAAGAATAAAACTCGGTATTGAGCCCCAGAACATTCGGAGTATCAAAGATGTACGAGAAAAAAGGGACCAGTGCGAAATTCAGCAACCGACCGAATATGGTACTTACACCATAAACAGCAGTTTGCCCGGCCAGTTTTCTTATTGCACTCAATGCAAGGGATTTATCACACGAAAGTGGTATAAATCCACCTTGGTATTCGAAGGTAGATTGTTTTGTTTTGCACGTGTCTTCGTTAACATCATTTACATGACCGGAATCACTTTCAATTGAATATTGAAACTTTTTTTATTCGGGGAAGTGACTTTTTTTCCGGTGCGGTATATACTGTTATCGAGTTTGGCTTCGTTTTTGTTTTGTCTGTCATGGCCTTTTATTGAGTAGGCGAAAACATTCAGAATTCAGGCGCCACGAATGTCGAACCGAACCGTAAAAAGTTATATTTGTAATCAATTAACCTAAACTAATGCAAATGAAATCAGCAAAATTTGTTGCTCTGTTCGGAGCACTCAGCCTCGTGTTTATGGGTTGCCCTTACGATTCGAAAATTCCACTGGACTCTGCAGATAAATCTAAGCCAGATAAGTCGCTTGTTGGTAAGTGGGAAGAAAAAGGGTCTGACTCTTACGAGTGGACTTGTGAAATGGACGGCAATCAGTACCGCATTGTGAAGAAAAGCACTGAAGATTCTGAAAGCGAACCAACAGTTTACATCGGTCACTTGACAGACGTAAGCGGATCACCTTTCCTGAACGTTTATGAGAAAGATGAAGATGAGAAATCTTACTACATCTACCGTATGGAGAAAAAAGGAGAAGGAGATCGTATCAAGTTCAAAGCAATGACTGATAACGTAACTGAAGAGTTCACTTCTTCTGAAGAATTCAAAGCTTTCGTTAAAAAGAACATGGAGCTGAGCTTCTTCTACAACAAAGACGACGAGAAGACTTTCTACAAGAACGACTAATCGTTAGCCTGAAAAACATAAAAAGCCTTCCCTTGAGCATTCGAGGGAGGGCTTTTTTAATGGTTTATACGCAGATTAATCAAGTTCTAAGGAACTTCTAAGGAAGGAAAATCCGCTTCGGCAATTCGATTTTTTTAAGTTTGATTCATTAAAGACAATTGCGAAAGAGTGAAGCCGGAACAGGATGGTTAACTGGTTAAAACGATCTCAAAGCCTGTTCCGGTTTTTACGACTCGATTCCGTAAAACATATCGGCGGTACTATTGGTTGTTACGCCGAAACTTCTTCTTAGCACATGGTAAAAGCAGCGATCATTCGCTGCTTTTTCTTTGAAGTGAATTCAAATGATTCGTGTAAGCTTCGACTGTAGTATCTTGCAGCGAATATCAAGAGCGCATGAATCGTATTCTGATCATAGAAGATGAAGTGAAGACCGCCAATTCCATAAAGCAAGGATTGGAGGAACATTCATTTATCACCGAAACAGCGCATGATGGAAATTCCGGATTGCGTTCGGCCCGCAAAGGAAACTTTGATCTGATCATTTGTGATGTTATTCTTCCGGGAATTAACGGGAAAGAGATTTGCCGCACACTGCGCGACGAACAAATTCATACTCCCGTTCTTATGCTCACCGCATTGAATTCCGTTACAGATAAACTCGAAGGATTCGATTCCGGAGTTGATGATTATCTGTCGAAGCCGTTTGAGTTCAGAGAGCTGCTGGCCCGTGTACGCGCATTGCTGAAACGTCGCCCGGAAATTGTGCAGATCGCAACGACGATAAAGTGCGGAGATCTTGAGTTGAACCTGGATACGCGCAAAGCTGTGCGTGCGGGAAGAACGATTGATCTTACTGCGAAAGAGTTTGCTTTGCTTGAATATTTCATGCAACACCGTAACAGAGTTATTCCAAAGACGGAGCTTGCAGAACGCGTGTGGGGAATTGACTTCGATACGGGAACGAATGTGATTGAAGTTTACATCAATTACCTTCGGAAAAAACTCGAAGCGAATAACGCTTCCCGTTTAATTCACACCGAATTCGGAATGGGTTATATTCTGAAAGATCAGGCATGAATATCAGAACACGACTTACTCTGCAATTTGCCGGTATCGTTGCGGTAATCGTTGTGCTCTCACACATCAGTATTTACTACTTTTCTTCACAGTACCGTTCTACTCAGTTTCAGACACGTCTTCGCGAAAAAGCAAATACGACAGCAGATTTGCTCATCAACGTAGACGATATCAGTGCAGAGCTATTGCGCATCATTGACAGAAATAAAAAAGACTTGTTGTTTCAGGAGAATGTGAAAGTGTACAACTTCAGGAACCAGGTTTTGTACACCAACAACAGCAAAGATGATTTCGGCTCTGATCCTGAATTTCTGAATAAAGTGCGCTCCACAGGAGAACAGATTCTTGTGAAAGATCAGGTGGAATTGGTAGCAGTACTTTATAACGACGATTACAACAAGTATGTAATCACCGCGAGTGCAATTGATACATACGGTTTGCGCAAACTCGGCAACCTGATGGAGATTCTTACTGCTTCATTTATTCTCATAATGATTATCGTTATTGTTTCCGGTTGGATTTATGCGGGGCGTGCGCTTCGACCGATCAGCAAAATGGTAAATAAGGTGAATGATATTTCTGCAAGTAATCTTGATGTGCGTCTTGATCAGGGTAATGGCAAAGATGAAATTTCAAGATTGGCAGGAACGTTCAATAAAATGCTGGATCGTATTGAAGCTTCATTCCGAATGCAGAAAATGTTTGTTGCGAATGCATCTCATGAAATGAAAAATCCGCTTACAGTTATTACATCACAGGTTGAAGTGGCATTGCTTCGTGAAAGAACAACTGAAGAATACAAGAATACTTTGACATCCATATTGGAAGACGTACGCAGGCTGAATCGTTTTTCAAAGCGATTGTTGGATTTGGCAAGAATTGATGCTGACGCGTTAAATGCAGCATTTGTTCCCCTGCGTATTGATGAATTGATATGGAAGTGTCTTGAAGATATGCGCCGGAATCATCCGGAGTACATTTTGAATTTTATTCCTGAACTTCCTGAAGCAGAGGAGAGGCTGATTGTTAACGGAAGCTCGGATTTTCTAACCATTGCGTTGGTGAACATTATTGATAACGGTTGTAAATTCAGTCCTGATCATAAGGTCACACTTTCTCTCAGTGCAGATGCAAACGGATGTTATTTTTCCTGTTCCGATAACGGCTCCGGAATTCCTCAAGATGAACTGCCGATGATTTTCGAGCCGTTTTACAGAGGGAAAACTATCGTAGGCGTACCGGGGCATGGCATTGGGCTGTCGCTTGTTCGTCGTATTGTAAACTTACACGGCGGCACAATTAATATTGAATCACCTCAAGGAAGCGGAACGATTGTGAAGGTGTTTGTTCCGAATGCGAAGTGAGTAGTGATTGTTGCGGCTTTCTATTATACAATGTTCAAATGAGTCAATGCTCAAATTATACAATGCTCAAATTAATCGGCGCAACAAATCCGCGTGATCAGCGGCGATAAAATTTGCCACAGAGATCACAGAATGTGGCAGATGAATTTCACTAGCAGCAAATCTGCGTAATCAGCGTAGAATATGGGCGCAGCTTCTTAAAGCAGATTTCGCAGATTATTACTGTTCTCATTCGTTAGTGCGGGCGAAATATTTGAGTCAAGCGCGTGATCAGCGGCCATCTGCATTCCTATTTGCAAATGAAAAAGCCCTCCTGAAATTTTCAAGAGGGCTGTTGTATGCAAGAGCTTGAATTATTTTCCTCTGAATGCAGGCTTGCGTTTTTCCATGAATGCGCCTGCGCCTTCTGAAAAATCCTCCGTGCCGCAGCAGCGGCCGAACGAATCAACTTCATACTGATAACCATCAACGCCGTCGGCGTAGTGTGCGTCCACGCATTTTACAATTTCAGCGACAGCAAACGGAGCTTTTGTGAAGATGCGGTTCAGGATTTCCTGGCACTTCGGAATCAATTCTTCCGGTTTCACGAGGTAGTTGCACAAACCAACACGATACGCATCAGCTGCATTTACAATGTCGCCCGTCATGAGCAATTCAGTTGCACGACCGCGACCGATGTGCATGGTGAGACGCTGAGTTCCACCATATCCCGGGATCAATCCGAGACTAACTTCGGGCTGACCGAATTTTGCATTTTCAGAAGCAATGCGCATGTGACACGCCATTGCCAATTCGCAACCACCTCCGAGTGCAAATCCGTTAACGGCAGCAATTACAGGCTTAGGACAAAGTTCAATCATTTTAAAAATTGCTTGTCCGCTTGCTGCGAATGCTTGTCCGCCTTCTGCACTTAATCCTGCGAATTCGGAAATATCTGCACCGGCTACAAATGATTTGGGTCCTGCGCCGGTTACAATTACACCTTTGATACCATTGTTTGCAACAACATGTTCGAATGCTGCTTTGATTTCTCGAAGCGTTTCCTGATTCAACGCATTCAGTTTATCGGGACGATTGATTGTGATCGTGTAAATTCCGCCTTCGAGCGTGGCGAGAAGATTTTTGAATTCCATCGGTATTTTTGAGTTTCCTTGTTTTTGCGTTAATGCCGCTTCCACGTAATCTTTGATTTAACGGCGATAAAGGTAATTACAGATCATCGTCAGATACCTCGAAATTCATCAGTTTTTCCCCTAAAGATTAACAATTCTGACGGGCAGGGAAGATCTTTCAATAATATACTGTATGAGACTCCGGGTTCATTCATTTCGGGATGATTGCTCAGATTGAATAACTTCAATTAGTGCAACTGTGTAAGCGGGAATATATATCTTTTACCGCTGCGAGATCTTACGTGCCATCAGAAAATTTGTAATCTCAGCTGTAAATGCATCCAGATCAATTGCAGATCGCTTCATATAATCAGCAATTCTCTTCAGATCACTCTCTTGATGTTTATTGCCATTCAGCAAACCCGATACGCCCAGAATATTTGCAACCGGCTGTCGCACGCGATGTGAAGTGATGAACAACATCTGCTCCAGATCTTCGAGATATTGTTTGCGTTCCGCTTCCGCTTTTTTCTTCTCCGTGATATCGACAGATAGAATAAATAAACCTTCCGGCACAGGTTCAATTCGGAATTCAAAGTAACCGACAGAGCCATCCTGATAGGAAAATTCGCTTTCAATGTTCTTTGTTGTCCGACCGGCCATACACATTTCCAATTCATTGAATAACTCTGTATGTTCGATGCCCGGAAATTTTTCCATCATCGTGTATCCTATGAGTTCATCAACGGAATTGTAACGACTGTGTGCCAAAGCCGCTTTGTTCAGGTAAACGTAACGCCACGTCGGACTTAAGAGCAGAAATCCCTCAAGCAGATTATCCAGCGTTGCCGTATTCAGATATCGTCCCTGATGCTGAATCATTTCAAACCGCCTTTTCCGTTTAGTTAAAATGTGTTTCCGCATTAAATGTATAACGCACTTTGCAGAGATGAAAGGGAAAAGAATGAGTGCAGAACTGTTAACAGCCTTTCCCGATTTTGGAAAAACCCCGCTTAGCACGCTGATTCGGTCAGTTCAGAAATTTCGTTTTCAACAATTGCAGTTACCGGCAGAGTGAAAAACGGGGAACACAGATATTTTCACCGCACAAGATTTTAGCGGATTAGTGATTCCAAAGTCTGGAAACATGCGAAGGTTGGTAATGCAAATTTCTGCGCAATGATTCTAAAGCGGAAGCGGTAACGCCCATCTGCAAACGTTAAGCTTCAATGCGATCAAAGTTGCTGCAACATATCCTAACCTAAAAGTTGTAACCAACACTTACTCCGAATTTAGATCCGGCATACAGACTACCGACAATACCGATTGTCGGGGTTAGTCCGGCTTTAAGCATCAACCTTCTGTCTGTGGAGAAATATCGTAGACCTATTGTTGATGTAAATACAGTGTAAACTCTGCTGTAATCTGAATTGATCGCGATAAATTCAGGCCCAGCGCCCACTTCAAATTTTATAGCCCGCTTGCCGAATAGGACATTGATCATTACCGCAACAATGTGATCTTCATTTTTAAATGGCACATTGGAACCAACACGCGTCAGAACTATTGCTCTCTTCTCATGAATCAATCGTTCATAGTTTATCGAGAAATTCATCCATTGGTGACAATAGGAGTTATGGAAACACCAGTTAATGGAAGTTACTGCATTGCCACCGTGTTCTATGTAAACTGAATTCTTATAGCAAACGCTTGCGGATGAGTCTTTGTGCGCAGATAAATTATTGTTGAATGCTAACAGTAATATAAGAGCCCGGAAAAAAGAATTGGTATGAAGGAGCATATTTTCTCAATAACTGTTTGTTTATTCGGCGCAACACTATTTCGTGGAGTGCTCAAAGACGCAAAGCAATTACAAACAAAAAAATCGCATTTGCAATGATTGCGGTGCTTCTATTACGAAAAGAGCCAGCGCATCAACAAATCAATTATAAAACTCGAATAATCTTACAGCTTCCCGGCAAGCACGCAAACGCGTTTGTAATGTTTCACGTTGCCTTGTGTGTCGAACGCTTCAAAGAAGATGACGTATGATCCTACACGCGCTTTTGTGCGATCATCCATTGTACCGTCCCAGGAGAATGCGCCTTCTTCTGTGCCGAGTAATTCACTCTTTACCAAGGTGCGTACCAAGCGCCCGCGCGAATCGTAAATGGTGATGTTGGCAACCAATCCCGGAGTGGAGAAGAGGTAGTTGATCGTTACTACGTCATTGAATCCATCATTGTCGGGCGAGAAAATTTCATTGGTGATGGTCACTGCTCCGTCGTCGGCTGTGCCTGCAGGATTGAACTGAGAATTTTTCTGCGTTGGTGTTCCGTAGCCTGCATCTTCTGCTGCGGAATGCCAGTTGGTAGCGTCTTGCGTTGTGCGATCGAAATCGATGCGCTCCAATGAAACACCTTTTGTTTCCTGCAGCATCGGGAAGTGCCAATCGGAAGTGTACACCAAACGATCAACGGTGTTGAATGCTGTATCTGTCAGCAACAACACGTCTCCATCCACATTCATAGATGGAATATCGTCCATCTGTAAACAACGTGAAGGAATTGCAGAAGCCGGATACTGTGCAGCAACATCATAAACGTTTTCGCTGAGCACCAGATATTCTCCGGGGAACAGCAGAAATCCTTCAGGAGCGATGACTGATATTTCCTGCAATACATTGGCAATCGTGTCTTGTGTGCAGATTACAACTTTACGCAGATCAATTAATTTTTGTGAGCGGTTGTAAATCTCTACATAATCGGAACCGCCATCGAGAGGATCAAAAAGTATTTCGTTGATCACAATATCGTTTGCCGCAACAGGTTCCGGCAATGCAAACGGAACAGTTGTGGTGAATAACGGATTGCCAACGCAGTCGCTTGCTGTTGATGCAGCTGTAAGGTGATAATAGATTCCGGCTGCAATAGGAGTGGCGAGTTTCATGCGGCATGAAATAAATTGCGGTCCGTCAGGATAAACTGCAAGCGGCGTTCCTATGGAATTGTCGACTGAATAATTGATCGCTCCTGCAATTGCTGCGCTGTCCATCGGTTCTGAAAACCAAACGCGGATACTGTCTGCGGTGTATACGGATACACGCATCACTGAAGGTGCAGCAATATCGGCATTGCCGCCCTGAATGCTGTTGCGGTATCCCGGCGTTCCTCCTGATGGCGCATTCGATGCACTCCAGTTGGATGAACCTCCGCAAGGATTGTTTCCATCAACCTGTTCCAGCGACCAACCTCCATTCGCTTTCGCGTTGTTGTTGTACCAATCGTCCGTGTAAGAAACAGTGTGCATGAGCAATCCGTTTTCATTGCGAAGTGTAATTGTACTTCCGGTGTTGGTGAGTGATTGAAAACTTGACAGTGAAAGCACATTCAATCCAACGAACAGCGGAGCGGCTGCATCATCTGTAACCACTACAAATGAATCCGGCGCGAGCAGGAAGAAGGGAATCAGTCGTGTAGTTGTTCCTATTGTCAGCGACCAATTCTCGAGTTGAATTGCGTACGGCGTGTTGTTTTTCAGTTCGAGGTATTCTTCATTCGGCAACGCAACAGCAGGATCCGGATCCGCCATGATTTCATTCACCACAACATCGAATGATTGTACTGCATGATACACGAAAGTTACTGAATTCGGATTGGCAACGTTGCCTGCGCAATCGGCGAGTGTTGTGAAGTTCAACGTGTGAGTAATGCCGTCTATCATCGCAAACGGAAGTGTAAGCGTAGCACACATCAAAGTTGTTGTGTCGTAAGCAACGGAAGATGGATTCTGCAATGCAGGAAGAATGAAATACGAGTTCACGTTACCGAGCAGTGCAGGATCAATCGGTTCATTGAAACAAACTTCGATCGTGTTTACTCCTGTTGCATGCAGATATGTCAATGTAGGGCCAGTAACATCCGGAGAACTGTTGAACACGCTGTTCTGAATTCCCGGAGTTCCTCCTGCTGCGTTGTTCGATGCAATCCAATTTCCTGATGCAGCACATTGTCCTGTTGCATTCGGATTGATCAACTCTAGTGTCCAGCCGCCGTCGTCTTTCGCTGCATCCTGATACCAAGCGATGTCGTAATTTACTGAGTCAATCACGGTACTCAATGCATCGTAAATTTTCACTTCATCGCCGGCGTTGTTCAATGAAGGGAACGATGAAATTCCGACACGGTTTCCGAATGGCGTGAACAACGATGTGTCTGCGTTGGCACAGATGATTACATATCCTCCTGCAGGAAGAGTGTAATTGCCTATGGTTCCTGTTGAAGATCCGTCGGTGAATGTCCATCCGCTCAGATTGAAATTCTGAGAAGAACGATTGTACAATTCAATGAATTCAGTGTTCGGTAATCCTACAACAGGAGAAGGATCTGCCATGATTTCATTGATGACTACATCATGAAAAACAGGAGTTCCGATAGGTAAATACAGAAACGCTGCGCTGTCGAGAACCATTGCGTTTGCAGCATTATCCTGAACGTTGGAAACATACAGCATGTAATTTTGTGCAGACACAAAACTGTTCGTGAAAGTCAGATGCACGATGGACGGATTACTGCCATCACGTGTGGCAAGAGAAGGATTGCCAATGGTATTGTTGACGTTGTAATTCACTTCTGTTTCAGCAGAAGTAAGTTCTACAGGTTCATTGAATGTTACATCGAGTTGCGTTGCAGAGAGTACATTCACTGAAGAAATCTGCGGAGCGGATACATCCACAATCGGAGGACCGGCGTAAACATCATCGAGGAAGAAGTCATTGATATTGGAAACGGTGCACTTGCAGAAATATCCGGAGTAATTGCAAGTGGTGAACGTGTTATTGGTAACGCTTCCTTCGGTAACCCAGTTTGTGCCGCCGGTTGTATCCGAGTACACGGTCCAAAGACCCGCAAGCGTACGCGTTACTTTCACACGAACAATGTTGTTGGTCAATGCAACGCGTGCAGGTAATCCGTCTATAATTTTGGTGTGTGTAGTGCCGTTCTGTTCCCAAAGATCAACTCCGTCGAGTGAACCGTTTTCTCCCATGCGGATGTAATAACCGTTAACAGGTCCTTCGAGATTTGCAACATCTGATGTGAGATAGAAGCGGGTGTTGTTGTTGTCGGAAGGAGAAAAATTCATTCTGCACCAGAACTGCCATTCGCAGTTGGTTGCAAAAGGTGAGGCGAACGAAAGGGATGAAGTATCAGCTGCCGTTGAGTTCAGCTGAAGTTGAAATCCGGCATTTACAATGAAGTCTGCGTTGTCGCCGCTCCATGCAGGATTGTTTGTGAAATCACCGTCACCGAAGTTGTCGGAGATTTGAGCTGCTGCGGGAACACAGAATGCCAGCAACAGAATATAAAGTGCAAAAAGCTTTTTCATCATTTGCCCGTTGGGAAAGGGCAGATGCTAAGATAACACAATCGGTTGGGCGATAGGTGTGCTTTGCAGTGTAAAATCACATGAAATTTGCGTTACGGAAAAGGAAATTCTTCATATTTGCACTCATGAAAATGATCTGCTCAAAGAAATGCATGATGAAACCTGTCCGATAGGAAAGGCTGAACGTGTTTTGCACATAACAAGATAACAGGAGCCTTTCGGAAACGGGAGGCTTTTTTAATGTCATACTTCGGTGGAGCCGGTTTCGAGCGGAGTCGAGAGGCTCAGTATGAAACTAAAAAGTAAACTGAAAATTAAACGAACAATTACATGAAAATCGCGGTAGTAGGTGCAACCGGATTGGTAGGCACAAAAATGCTGGAAGTACTCGCTGAAAGAAACTTCCCTGTTACAGAACTCATTCCTGTTGCTTCGGAGAAATCTGCAGGGAAGGAAATTGAATTCAAAGGAAAGAAATGGAAGGTGGTAACAGCTCAAACGGCTATTGCGATGAAACCTGAAATTGCGTTGTTCTCCGCAGGAGGAAGCACATCACTCGAGTGGGCTCCGAAGTTTGCGGAAGCCGGAATAACAGTGATCGATAATTCTTCAGCGTGGAGAATGGATCCGACAAAAAAACTTGTCGTGCCGGAAGTGAACGGGGACGCGTTGACGAAGGAAGACAAGATCATTGCGAATCCGAATTGTTCGACAATTCAGATGGTAGTGGCGTTGTATCCGCTGCACAAAAAATATACGATCAAGCGTATTGTGGTAAGCACTTATCAATCGGTTACCGGAACAGGAAAGAAAGCGGTGGATCAATTGATGAACGAGCGCAACAACGTAAAGGGCGAGATGGCATACGCATACACCATTGACATGAATGCGATTCCTCACATCGATGTTTTTCTGGATAACGGATACACGAAAGAGGAAATGAAGATGGTGAATGAGACGAAGAAAATCATGCGGGATGATTCCATTCGTGTAACTGCAACCACAGTTCGCATCCCTGTTATGGGCGGGCATTCAGAGTCGGTGAATGTGGAGTTTGAAAATGAATTTGATCTGAATGAACTGCGCGCT
>Ga0172372_10001814_pt1 | contig 32800 bp, 28 predicted proteins | sample LakKiv5m_2_FD_114544 | JGI IMG/M metagenome (GOLD analysis project Ga0172372, IMG submission 114544) | Freshwater microbial communities from Kabuno Bay, South-Kivu, Congo - kab_092012_9.5m | ecosystem: Environmental > Aquatic > Freshwater > Lake | place: Democratic Republic of the Congo... | reverse complement strand
TGCAGCGGGGCGAGATGGGGGCGCCTGTCGCGCAGCCAGAGGCTGCCGGTGCACTTGGCCAGCGCCACGAAGGTGGTGCCCACGTGGTCGAGCTCCACGCGCAGGTCGCTGGGCTGGCCGCGGGTCGAGTTGCCGCGCCCGGCCAGCAGGCAAGGCGGCCAGGGGCTGCGCGCCGTCTCCTCCTCGATGAAGGCCACGAGGCGCTCCTGCGCGGCGGCCTCTCCCAACCCGTGCCCGGGCTCGGCCAGCTCGAGCAGGGCGCCGGCGGTGTTCCAGTCGCGCCGGTAGCGTGCATCGCGTTGACCGATGGAGATCGTCAGGTGCAGCCAGGTGCCGCGCGGGCCTGTGGCCGCAGCCGCACCCCCGCTTGCGCCGGCCCCCGGCCCCGTGCCCGGGCGGCTGCCGCTGGCCGTGCCGAGGGAGCCGCGGCCCAAGCCGCGCCAGCTGATCGTCGCCCGCGGCGGGCCGCCGGTGTTGTGCAGCAGGCCGGGCGCGGCCTCGCTGCGGCGGTGTGCCGCCCATGCGCCGCTGCTCATGCCGCCACCTCGGCCTTCACGCCCGAGGGGATGGACCCCAGGAGATCCTGCCGAGTGCTCCGATAGCGCTCTAGCACCACGTCCACGTCGGCCACGGCCTGCAGCTTGCCAGCCGCGAAGAGCGCGGCGAGCAGGTTGCCCTGCCGTTCGGCGGACTCGGGGTCCATCGACCCGAGCCGCTGCTGCAGGTGCTTCCAGATGCGGTGCCGCGGCCCGTTGGGTTGCACCTGCTCGTGGATCTCCTGCACGCACAGCACCTCGCGCACGGTCTCGGCCACGGCGTCGGCAGCCACCACCGACAGGCGCGAGATCGCGCCGCCTTCACCCCCGGAGGTGGCGCCGAACAGCCACTCCGCCAGCGCGTGCCGCCGCCCGTCCGGGCAGGAGGCCAGCGCGTCGGTGACGATGGTGGTGAGTTCGCCATCGGGCAGCCCCGTGGCGGCCAAGGCCAGCTTCACACGGGCCACGGGGTCGCGCTCCGCCAGGATGCGCGTCATCGGATCCTCGGCCTTGGCACCCGCCTGGCGCCAGGCCTCGCGGTGGCAGGCCAGCAGCTTGGCGTCCTGGAGCGTCCCGCCCGCCGCCGCAAAGGGCATCGAGTGGAGCGCGGCGATGCAGGCCGAGTCCTCGATGCGGGCGGCGTCGTCCAGCGCCAGGCGTGCAGCGTGGATGGCCAGCACGTTGCCCGCCACCATGCCGGCGCGCCGGGCGCTGAGCAGCGCGCCGCCCTCGGCCAGCAAGCCGGCCAGCAGCCGCACGTAGCGGGCCACCGGGGCGCCCCACTGCGCCTGCACCATCGGCAGCCGCCCGCGGGTGGCCTGCAGCGCCGCAGCCCAGTGCGCGCCGGCCTGCGCACGCGCCGCCTCGTCAGGCTGCACCTGCGCGGCGCGGATCACCGCCTCCTGCTCGGCCTGGCCGAAGGCGCGCCAGTCGGGCACGCGCACGTGCAGCGCGAAGCGGTCGGCCAGGGCCAGATCCAGCGGCTGGCTGCCGGCGTAGACGGGCGAGTCGTCAGCGTCGGCCTCCTCACCCCCGGGCGGGTTCATCGCCGCCCAGCGGTGCTCGAGCGACTCCAGCGCGATGCCCTGCACACGCTTCTCGTGGATGATGGGAAAGAGCCGGTTCTGCACGTCCAGCCGCGCGCGCGAGATCTCGTCGATGAAGACGCACTGCGCGCCCCACACCGAAGCGGGCGTCTGCACGAAGCGCAGTTGCCCGCGCTCGTCGGGCAGCGGGTAGCCCACGAGATCGTCGAAGTTGACGAGCGCGGCGTTGTAGTGCCGCCAGGCGAGCCCGAGCGCCACCGCCAGCCGCTCCAGCAGCAGCGACTTGCCGCTGCCGTGCGTGCCGATGAGCAGCAGCGGGCTGCGCGTGGCCAGCGAGGCGAGCACCACCGGCTCGAGCGAGGCCAGGCCCACCAGGCCCAGGCGGCTGAGCAGATCGGATCGGGTTGGCGGGGGCGCCGCCGTTGCGGCGCCGGGCGCGGCGGGCGTGGAGACTGCCGGCGATGAGACCGGGCGGGCTGAGCGTGTGAACATGTGAGCACTCCTGATCGTCCATGAACCGCGATGCGCGGATCGGCCGGACGACAGGAGGCCTCACCGACGCTTTAGCAGCACTTGGTGAGTCGCCCTGCAAGTTGTCACTTAAATCGGCGACGCCCGGGGATGTCGGGGCCGTGCGCCCCGGGGCTCTCGCGGTGGAGCACGCGCGTGGCGCACGCCCCAAATGAAAAAGCCCTCCAACATTCCGAGGAGGGCCGACGCTCTTGCTTCCCGCTTCGTTGCCCTTCAGGGCCGCATCTGCCTTCGGCGTAACCACCTTGCCCGGCAGGCAGGTTGGCGTGGGCGTCGGCCCAACTCGGAATGTGAACGGGAATGTAGCACGTGTTGTCAGGCCCGCAACCGGTGTTGCAGCAACTCCGCCACCTGCTCGGACACCACCCACTCCACCCGCATCCGCGCCCGCGTGAGCCCCACGAAGAGCAGGCGGCAGGCCTTGTCGTCCCACTGCCCGAAGTCGCACTCTGTGAGCACGACGGCGTGGGCGGCTTGGCCCTTGAAGCGGTAGACGGTATCGGCCAGCAACGCCCCCTCGCTCCAGCGCGGTGACCCGGCTTCGTCGTACCCGCCCGTGAAGCGGCGCAACGTCCAGGGCCCGAGCGTCTGCGGGGCGAGGATCTGCGAAGAGGCGCGCCCGCGCAGCGTCACGAGCGCGATGTCCTCGATGGCGTGGCCGGCGTCCAGGCAGCGCTGGACGGCCTGGCGCGTGGCCGTCTCCAGGCGCGGCTGCCCGGTGCCGCCGTAGACGATGGGGTCGGGCACCTCGCCCTCGTGCGGGCCGAGGGCTTCCACCGGCTCGGGCGTGAGGCCGAGCAGGTTGCACAACTGCACGACAGCCCGTGGCGAGCGAAAGTTCTCGCTGGAGGTGATGACGACTTCACCCTCCACCGAGAAGGGCTCGCGATTGCCGTAGAGCCGCTGGCTCGGATCCTCCAAGAGGAACATGCGCCCCTGCGGACGGAGCCGCTGCGCGAGCATCTGCACCCAGGCCGGCTGCATGTCCTGCATCTCGTCGATGACGAGCAGGTCCAGGTCCGGCTCCCTGCTGGCCAGGATCTGCGCAGCCTGCTCGGCCAGGGTGTCGAAGACGCCCGCGGCTGTGTAATCGAGCTCCGCGCCCGCACGGCGGCACAGATGATCGGCGTGCTGGTGAAAGGTCTCGGCCTCGCACTGCACGGGCACCACCCGCGCCATGTGGTCGGCCAGAGCCCGGTTGAAGCAGAAGTAAGCCGCGCGTTGCTTGCGCCCGGCCGCCTCACGCAGCAGCCGCAGCGCAAGCTGCGTCTTGCCCGAGCCGGCCGTGCCCACCACCCGCACGACGCCGCCAGGCACCTGCATGCGCGGCACCCAGGTGGCCAGGCCGGAGGACAGACGCGAGCTCGCCTCGAGCAGGCGGCCGGCCAGGGCAGAGACGTCGGGCTGGACCTTGAAGACGTTGTTGAAGAAGTCGAGCACCGCGCGATGGCGGTCGGCGTCCGGCAGGCCCGGTCCGAGTTCACCTTGCACACGGGCCGGCAGGCCTGGCAGTTCGCTGCTGTCGACGATGCGCTCCCGCGGCCAGCGCACGGTCTGCCCGATCGCACGGGCGTCCGTCAGCACGAGCAGCTGGGAAAGGCGAACCGGCAGGCCCGCCGCGCTGAGGCGGGAGCGCATGGCGCCGTACTGCGAACCCAGCTGCGCGGACACATCCTTGACCCGCGGCTGGGCGGTGCCGTAGGTCTTGTGGATGCCGCGCTCGCTGAACGTCACGGGCCCGGACTTGACCTCGAGCTGCATCACGTCACCCGCCTGGTTGACGATGACGATGTCCAACTCGCCGTGGCGGACGCCCGCGCCGTGAACGTCCGTGTAGTCCACGCTGTGGAAGAGCGTGTAGGCCGCGGGCAGGTCTGCCTCGAGGCGCTGCAGGATGTCCAGCTCGGCGCGCGCGCCCGCCGTGATCGCGGTCACGTCACGGGGCGGCAGGCTGGGATGCAAGCGGGCCATGGCCCATGGTAAGGCGCGGCTTGTCTTCGTGCGCCAAAGTGCAGGAATGAACGTGCGCCGGACACAGGCGAGTCCGGCTAGGATCCGGGGCCATGATCGTTGCGGAGCCATGCCCCTTCTGCAGCCTGCCTGAGGAACGTATCGTCGTCTCCAACGCCTCGGGCATCGTCATCCGCGACGGCTATCCCGTCTCGCCAGGCCACACGCTGGTCATCTCCCGGCGGCACGTGGGCAGCCTCTTCGACCTGACCCCTTCCGAGCGCATCGAACTGCTGGCGCTGCTCGACCAGGCTCGGGCCGCCCTGGCGCAAGCCCACAACCCGGACGGCTACAACATCGGCATCAACGACGGGCCCGCCGCGGGTCAGACGGTGCCGCACCTGCACATCCACCTGATCCCGCGCTACCGGGGTGACAAAGCCGATCCACGCGGTGGCGTGAGGTGGCTGTTCCCGGACAAGGCCGACTACTGGACCGACCGGCGTGATCCCGCGAAGCCGTGAGAAGCTGATCCGGGACGGCATCCCGGATCTGGCAGCCGCGCAGGGCCGCCGTCTTGCGCTGCGCACCGCCGAGCCGACGGAGATGGCGCGCCTGCTCGGGCTGAAGTTGGTCGAGGAAACGCACGAGGTGCTCGACGCCCTTCGCGTCGGCCGCCCGGGCGAGGTGCTCGACGAACTCGCCGACCTGCAGACCGTGATCCACGCCATCGCGGCGCGTCACGGCCTGAGTCGGCAGGACGTCGACCGACGGGCCGAAGAAAAGCACGCCCAGCGGGGCGGCTTCGACAACCGCCTCGTGCTGCGGGAAGTACCGGCCGCACCCGGCAGGCTGCACGTCGGCGGCAGCATGTCGCTGCTGGACGCCCTGAAGCAGGAGTTCGAAGCCTGCGCCGTCGCGCGCATCGCCGTCGCTTTCGTGATGAACAGCGGACTGGACCTGATCGAGGGGCCGGCGCTGGCTGCGCTGCTGCGGGGCGCAGACCTGAAGCTCCTGACCACGGACTACCTCGGCGTGACCGAGCCCGAGGCGCTGGAACGCCTGTGTCGCTGGCACGGCCGGCTGCAGGCCAAGGTCTACAGCCATGGGCGACGCAGCTTCCATCCCAAGGCCTACCTCTTCGAACGCAGCGACGGCAGCGGGCGTGCCTTCATCGGATCGGCCAACCTCAGCCGGATGGGCCTCACCGAAGGGGTGGAGTGGACCTGGACCGTACTGGACGTCGATGCCGGCCAGCCGATGCACGAGTTGACCACGCGCTTCGAGGAGCTCTTCGACGCTGCCGAATCACAGCCCCTGTCCCCGACGTGGATCCGCGACTATGCGCAGCGACGGATCGTCCAGGGCGGCGCGCTGGTCTTCGAGGAGCCACGGCCGCCCTATCGCGTGGAACCGCTGGAGCCGCGCGAGGTGCAGAAGCTGGCGCTCAGCGAACTGGAGCGCCTGCGACAGGACGGCGAAGCCCGCGCCCTGGTCGTCGCGGCCACGGGGCTGGGCAAGACCTTCCTCGCCGCATTCGATGCGCGCGACGCCGAGCGCGTGCTCTTCATCGCCCACCGGGAGGAATTGCTGCGCCAGGCTGCGGACGCCTTCGAGCGCGTCTACCCGGCGCGCACGCGGGGCTGGCTGGCCGACGGACGCGCCGAGCTGGACCGGGACGTCGTCTTCGCCTCGATCCAGACCCTGTCCCGGCCCGAGCATCTGGCGCGGGCCGAGCTGGCGCACTTCGACCACGTGGTCGTCGACGAGTTCCACCACGCCGCCGCTGACACCTACCAGCGGGTCCTGCAGGCACTGTCGCCGCGCTTCTTGCTGGGCCTGACGGCCACCCCGTTCCGCGTCGACCAACGCGACCTGCTGGCCCTGTGCGATGGTAACCTCGCGTACTAGGTAGGCCTGCTGGAGGCCATCGCCTTCGGCTGGCTGGTCCCTTTCCGCTACCACGGCATCGCCGACGTCGTGGCCTACACCGACGATCTGCTGACCACGCGCAAGACCTACGACACGGCGCGTCTGACGCTGCGCTTCAACACCGCCGAGCGGGCCGACCTGGTCATCCGGCACTACCGTGCGCACGCCGGCCGCGCGGCCCTGGGCTTCTGCGCGTCCATCGACCACGCGGACTTCATGGTGAGTTGCTTCGCCGCGGCCGGCGTCGCGGCTGCGGCGGTCCACTCCGGGCCGAGCTCGATAGACCGAGCGGAAGCCATCGGGCAGCTCGCGCAAGGCCTCCTGGCCGTCCTGTTCACGGTCGATCTCTTCAACGAAGGCGTGGACATCCCGGCCGTGGACCTGGTGATGTTCCTGCGGCCGACGGAGTCGATGACGATCTACCTGCAGCAGCTCGGGCGCGGCCTTCGGCTGCACCAGGGCAAGGCCCATCTCACGGTGCTGGACTTCATCGGCAACTACCGCCAGGCCCACTTGAAGCTGCCGCTGCTGGCAGGGCAGGACCTGACCCAGGACCAGGACCCGAGCCGCGCCCTGAAGGCCTTGACGCGGTGGCAGGTCGACGGCATCCGCCCCGATGGGGTGCCGGATGGCGTGGAGGTGACGCTCGAGCCGGTGGCGCTGTCGGCCTTGCGCGAATCGCTGCAGCGCGCCAGCCCGCTGCGACTGTTGGTGCTGGACGACCTGCAGGAAGTCGCCAGCAGGCTGGGCCGGCCGCCCACGCTGATGCAGTGGCAGGCGCTCGGGCGCTACTCCCTGCGCACCGCCTGTCGCGCGCTGGGGGTGGACCGCTGGAACCGCGTACTGGAGTCGGCCGGCCTGGCCAGCGACGAGGACCGGGCCCTGGAGGCCGCCGTCGGCGGCTTCCTGCTCGAGATCGAGACGACCGTCATGGCCAAGTCATTCAAGATGGTGGTGCTGCAGGCAATGTGCGACGGGCAGGCGTTTCGACCCTTCGTCCACGGCGCCGACCTGGTCAGCGCCTTTCGCGCCTGCTTCAGCGAAGAGAGGCATCGGGACGATGTGGCCGGCACGGAGGTCGAGCAGGTGATGGCGGTGGGCGACCGGGCCTGGTTGCGCTACATCGACAAGAACCCGATCGCGGCCTGGGTGGGGCGCAACACGGGCAGGCCTTCCGTCTTCTTCGCTTGGCAGGAGGCGACTGCGACATTCCGCTACATCGGCCCCCGCCCTGCAAGGCCTGACTTGGAGCAGCATTTCGCCCGAGCGGTCTTCGACCGGGCGTCGGCGCGGCTCGCTGCCTATTGGCAGCGCCCGGGGCCCGGCAGACTCGTGTTTCCGGTGATCCCCGCTGGTAGCGCGGCCGCCAGCCCCGAGGTTCCGACAGGCGACCGCAAGGTGTGCATCATGTTCGGCAATCACCGACAGGGCTTGCCCAGCGGGTGGCATCTGGTCGCCATCAACGGCCGCCACCTGTACGGCAACTTCGTGAGCGTCGCCCTCAACGTGCTGAAGGCCCAGCCCGGTGAGGCACGTGACGAACCGAATCTGCTGACCGACGAGCTGCGCAAGCTGTTCGGGGGACTGCTCCCCCCAAGACCGCGCGTTCGTCTGGTCAGACAGACCGGGACGGCGGTCTGGGAGATCCGCGCCGCATAGACCGATGGCGTTTCCGAGCGATCGGATTCGATGTGCAGCCTGACGGGTCAGCACACCAGGCAACTTGGACGTTCCCACAGCCACCCGCGCTGATCACGGCCGCACGCCCACCAACCCGAGCGGCGATGCGGGTCAGACGCAGCCCGTAGATCAGGTGGCACAACCCTAAGGCTTGGCCCCCGGCGACAAGGCGTTTTGGCGCACCCAGGGACCGCGAAGCACACCGCGCTCGATCTCCAGCATCAGGTCGCGCTCGTAGGTGCTGGCATAGCCCATGTGCACGTACCTCAGCTGCCAGCCCTGCGGCACTCGCAGCGTGCCGCTGTACCAGTGCGCGAAGACCCGGTCCCCGTAGCCGGGAAACAGGCGCTCCAGCGGCACCGGCACGCACCCAGCCGAGCCAAGCACCAGTCGCACCAAGGCGAGTTGGTATCGATCTGGTTGACGAGGTAGGAAATGGGCAAGGCATTCGAGAGCATCGAACAGGGGCTGAAAGAGGCCGTCGCCCACGCCCGCGGGCAGCTGGAGGGTGTGGAGGAATGGAAGCCTTCCCCCGTGGACGTGGCTGCGGTGCGCGGCCAACTGGGCTACACGCAGCAGCAGTTCGCCAGCCGGTTCGGCATCTCGGTGGCGACCTTGCGCCACTGGGAGCGCGGTGACCGTCGCCCGAACGGGCCGGCCCTGGTTCTGCTCAACCTGATCGCACGGGACCCCCAGGCTGTGGGCAGACTGCTCAGCGCCTGAGCGGTGTCAGCCTGGCAGTCCAACTGGAGGTCGCGCTGTCGTCGGGCGCTGCAGCACGCCGGCTGTTTCCCGATGCCACACGGCGTGAGTTCGTTGAACTTGCGAGGTCCGCGGCGCAACGCGACGACCGGCGTCTGTCAGGACGATGCGATCCATGCATCCAGGGTGTCGAGGTCGCGCGCGGTTTCCGCTGCATCAAGGCGAACCACCGGGATGCCCAGACGGGACAGGTGCCCTGCGAAGTCAGACACGCTCATGGCGGCCAGTCGCGCGGCGCGCATCAGCGAGAGGTAACCCTCCCGGAACAGGGCCACCGCCAGCGCAGGCCGCGGCCTCGGCAGAGCCCTGCAGCGATTGCAGCAGGGAGTCTTCGTAGCGCCGTCGCGGGGTGCTCGCCCATCAGCGCGAAGGTGCGGCGCAATCCGTCAATGCTCAGATGCGGAATGCCTGCATCGCTGAGCACCTGTTGGCGCGCCGAGCGCGGCTCGGCAACGTGACCCGACTTGCCTGGGCTGGCGAAGATGAAGGGGCTGGGCTTGCCATCGGGCAGGGCGGCTCCAGGCCGCCCCTCCAGCAGCGCCTGCACGTAGGGGGTGAGCGGTAGGGTGCGCGTATCGCCTACCCCGCCGCCCCTCAGGGCCGGGGCTTGAGCTCCACCCGGCGGTTCTGTGCCCAGGCCTCCTCGCCCGTGCCCGCCACGGCTGGGCGTTCCTCACCGAAGCTCACCGACTCCAGCCGCGCCTCGTTGACGCCGAGCATCACCAGGGCGCGCAGCACGGCCTCTGCGCGCTTCTGGCCAAGCGCCAGGTTGTATTCGCGGCCACCACGCTGGTCGGCATGGCCCTCGATCACCATGCGGCGGGAAGGATCGGCGATCAGGACGCGGGCGTACGACTCGATGGCAGGCAGGTCATCGGCGCGCAAGGTGGCACTGTCGAAGTCGAAGTAGATGACGCGCGGCGCCGCTGCCGTCGCGGCCTGCGGGGTCTGGGCGCCGGCAGCGGAAGCGGTCGCAGTCGCGCCTGCGCCTGCGGTCGTCGCGTCGGTGCGTGTGTCCTGCGGGACCGCAGTCGCCAGCCCCGCTCGCTCGGGTACGCGGGTGACGACGACGGCATCGCGGCCCACCGGATAGGCATCCGGCCCGGGGCGAGCGGTGGACGCTGCCGGCGCAGGCGCCACGACGGTGGCACGCGGCAAAGCCTCCTCGCTGACAGCCGACGATGCCGACGACCCGGTGAACCTGTCGATGAAACGGGAGATCGTGCTGCAGCCGCCCAGCAGGGCGAGCGTCGCGATCATGACCGGGACGCGGAAAGTGTTGTGCATGCGCCTGCGCTCCAGGTGTGGGCCAAGAAAAACACTCGGATCCTATCTGGATCCGGGCAACGATCTGCCGCCTCGCGTCAGGGATCGGCAGGATGGGGCGAGGTCGATCAAGGTCGCAGGTCGGGCGCCGGCTGCACCGGCACGCCCTGGGCCTGCGCCGCGTCGTGCTGCGCCTGCAGGGCGCGGACGAAGGCAGGGCGTTCGCGCAGGGCGTGCCAGTAACGACGCACCGCGTCGCTGAAGTCGGCCTCCAGCCCGAGGTGGGTCGCCAGTTGCAGGGCGTAGCCCACCGCGATGTCGGCAGCGGTGAAGCGGCCGGCGCAGAGGAAGGCCGGGTGGCGCTGGAGCGCCGCATCCACCGCCCGCAGCCGCGCCAGGAACCACTTCTCGTAGTCGGCGGCCACCTGCGGCTGGCGTCGCGGCGGCGGCTCGAAGTGGCGGTAGCGCAGCACCAGCGCCTGCGGAAAGGTGAGCGTGGCGTCGCTCATGTGCAGCCAGTTCAGGTAGGCGCCGTGATCGGCCTCGGCCGGGCCAACGTCGAGACCGCCCGGGCTGTGGCGCGCCGCGAGGTACTGGCAGATGGCGCTCGATTCGGTCATCCGCACGGCGCCGTGGACGAACAGCGGCACCGTGCCCAGCGGGTTGTCCTCGAGATAGTGCCGCGCCGCCAGGCGCGGCGGGAAGGGCAGCATGCGCAGCGTGTAGGGCAGGCCCAGCTCCTCCAGCATCCACAGCGGCCGAAACGAGCGCGCGCTCACGCAGTGGTGCAGCACCATGGGCTCGACCGTTGACACGGCGGGCATGCTCATCGCCGGTGGCCGCCGTGCGCATCGATGCGCCGCGCCGTGTCCGGATGGGCGAAGCAGGCCATGGCCGCAGCGCGCTCGGCGTCGAGGGCGGCGCGCAGCGGGGTCAGTTGCTGGGTCATCGTCTTCTTGAGCAGCGCCGTGGCAAAGGACGAACGCTGCGCCACCCGGTCGGCCAGCGCCAGGGCCTGGTCGAGGACCTCCTCGCCGGGCACCACCCGGTTGACCAGCCCGAGCTCGAGCAGACGCGCCGCGTCCAGCCGGTCGCCCAGCACGATCAATTCCATCGCGCGCTGATGACCGAGGGCCTGCGGCAGCAGGTGGGTGACGCCGCCGGTGACGAAATGACCGAGCTGCATCTCGGGGAAGAAACACACAAGGTCCTGCGCGGCCACCACCATGTCGCAGTTGAGCATCCACTCGAAGCCGCCGCCCACCGCATAGCCGTGCACCGCCCCGATCACCAGCTTGGGACCGAACATCAGGTCATGCGTGATGCGCTGGATGTCCTCGCACACCTGCGCCACCGATTCGGGCGAGCGTGCCTGCTCGCCGAACTCCTGCAGGTCGTCGCCGGCGCAGAAGGCGCGCCCGGCACCGGTGAGCACGATGACGCGGGTCTGCGGGTCTTCCCGGGCCTGCTGCAGGGCGTCGTGCAGATCCGCCAGGAGCCGCCCGCCGATCGCATTCAGGCGCTGTGGACGGTTGAGCGTGACGATGCTGGTCGGGCCTTGGCGGTGCAGCGTGGCGTCGGGCATGGAGACGGTGTCCTCGTGTCAGGGGGCAGGTGGAGCGGGAGGGGCGGACGGGGCGGACGGGGCGGATGGGGCGGGGGGCTTCTCGCGATCCCAGGTGTCGGCGGTGAGGCCTTGCTGGGCAAGGCGGAACTTCTCGACCTTGTCGGTCGGGGTCTTGGGCAGCGACGGCACGAAGCGGATGTAGCGCGGGACCATGAAACGGGCCATCACCTCGGCCGCGTGCGCCGCCAGTGCCGGGGCATCGAGGGTGCTGCCCGGACGGACCACGACGCAGGCCATCACGTCCTCCTCGGTCATCTCGCTGGGCACGCCGAAGACCGCGGCCTCGAGCACCTGCGGATGGGTCTCCAGCCCCATCTCGACCTCGGCGGCGGAGATGTTCTCGCCTCGACGGCGGACGATGTCCTTGTTGCGGCCGATGAAGTAGAAGTATCCGTCGCCGTCCTGGCGCATCAGGTCGCCGGTGTGGAACCACTGGTCGCGAAAGGCCGCCAACGTCGCCTCGGGCATCGCGTCGTAGCCGCGCATCAGCGCATCCGGGGCCCGCGGCCGCACCACCAGCTCGCCCACGGCGCCCGACGGCACCGGGAAGCCCTCGGGGTCGTGCAACTGCACCTCCCACAGCGGGCCGACGCGCCCGCAGGATCCGGGCCGGCGCGGCGCATCCAGCGGGGTGTAGAGGATGGCCCCGACCTCGGTGGCGCCGTAGAGCTCCACCAGGCGGCACCCGAACCGCGCCTCGAACTCGGGGGCCCAGGACGGCAGGGGCACGCCCCAGCCCAGGCGGGCGCAGTGGTCGCGGTCGCGCGGGCCCGGCGGCTGCTTCCACAGCATGGTCAGCGTGGCCCCCATGAAGTCGAAGACCGTGGCGCGGAAGGCGCGCACCTCGTCCCAGTAGCGCGAGACACTGAAGCGCGCGCCGATGGCCGCCACGCAGCGCAGGCGCAGGGCGGGCGCCACCGTCATCACCGCGGCATCGAGGTGGAACAAAGGGTAGGGACAGTACAGCACGTCGTCCTCGCGCAGCCCCAGGCCCTGCACCACCCCATCGGCCTGCGACAGCACGAAGCGGTGCGCCATCATCGCGGCCTTGGACCGGCCGGTGGTGCCCGAGGTGTAGAGCAGCAGGCACAGGTCGGACGGCGCCACGGGAACCTCGGGCGGGCGGCCCTGCCCGGCGCCCGCGATCAGGTCGTCGCACCGGCACAGGCCCTCGTCGACCGCCCCGTCACCGTCACCGTCACCGTCACCGTCACCGTCACCGCGTGCGCCACCGCCCTCCCCCACCAGCACCAGTTGCCGCACGGTGGCAAAGGCGGCGCGCTGTGGCTGCCACTGGTCGCGCAGCGACGCATGGGCGAACAGCCAGGTGCTGCGCACCAGGTCCACCGCATCGCGCAGCACGGGGCCGCGAAACGCGGTGTTGACCGGCGCCGTGACCGCTCCGAGGCGCGCCAGCGCGAACCAGATGACGACGAACTCGGGCGTGTTGGGCAGCATCAGGCTGACACGGTCACCCTTGCCCACCCCGCGCCGCGCCAGCGCGCAGGCCAGCGCGTCGACACGCCGGTCGACATCGGCGAAGGTCCACTCAACGCCCGGCATGCGCAGGAAGGTCCGGTGGGGCGTCTCGGCAGCCGCCACACGCAGCTCCTCACCGAGGCTGGGGGCGGCGTCACGCATGGGCGGCTTGCCGATCGTCGAGGCGCAGACGGACTTCATGTCCCGGCCACCGCGGCCAGCATCCGCACCTCCCGTTGCGGGAAGGGGATGACGATGCCACCGGCGCGGAAGCGCTCGACGATGGCCTGGTTGACCTCGCCGTGGGCGACCTCGTAATCGGGCACGCGCACCCAGGGCTTGACGACGATGTCGATCGACGACTCGCCCAGCAGCGTCACCGCGATCAGCGGCCGCGGGTCCTGCAGCACGCGCGGGTTGGCACGCAGGATCTCGTCGATCTCGGCCACGGCGCGGTGCAGGTCGGTGTCGTAGGCCACGCCCACGGTCACCTCGATCTGGCGCATGCGCCCGTGGTTGTGCAGGATCTCGCCGACGACCTTGCGGTTGGGGATCACCACGCGCGAGCGGTCCGGGTGGCCCAGCGTGGTGCTGAACAGCGTGATCTGCAGCACCTCGCCCTCCTCGCCCAGCAGCGACACGTATTCACCCACGCGGAAGGGCTTGGTGAAGATCACCGTCAGGCCGGCGACGACGTTGCTGAGCACACCCTGGGTGGCCAGCGCCACGCCGGCGCCCAGCACGCCCAGGCCGGCGATCAGCGGCAGAAGTTCGATGCCCAGGTTCTGCAGCGCCATGATGCCGAACAGCACCAGCACCAGCACCCGCACCAGTCGCACCAGCAGCAGGCGCACCGGGGGCTCGAGCTCGAAGCGGGCCAGCGCACGCCCCAGCACCTTGCCCACCCAGCGCCCGGCGAAATAGCCGGCCACCAGGATCAGCACGGCCACCACGAGCTTGGGGCCGAAGTTCATGCCCAGATCGATGGCCGTGCGCTTGATCTGGTCGATGCTGGCGAGGTTCGGTTCCATGGCGGGTCACCCTGCTCCTGACACACGCCGCCGATGCGCCGACGGCCGGCGTGGATCATAGGAAGTCCACGCGGCCCGTCGGCGGGGGCTCAGAGGCTCAGCGGCTCAGTGGCTCAGTGGCTCAGGATCTTCGACAGGAACTGCTGCGCGCGCTCCGAGCGCACGGTGGAGAAGAAGTCGTCCTTGGAGCAGTCCTCGACGATCTGCCCGTGGTCCATGAAGATCACGCGGTCGGCCACCTGGCGGGCAAAGCCCATCTCGTGGGTGACGCAGATCATCGTCATGCCCTCGCGCGCCAGGCTGACCATCACCTCCAGCACCTCCTGGATCATCTCCGGGTCCAGCGCCGAGGTCGGCTCGTCGAACAGCATGGCGATCGGGTCCATCGCCAGCGCCCGCGCGATGGCCACGCGCTGCTGCTGCCCGCCCGACAACTGCCCCGGGTACTTGGCGATGTGCGAGCCCATGCCCACGCGGTCGAGCAAGGCCTCGGCCTTGGCCGCCGCGACCGCCTCGGTGCGCTTGAGCACCTTGCGCTGCGCCAGCGTCAGGTTCTGCAGGATGGTCAGGTGCGGGAAGAGCTCGAAGTTCTGGAACACCATGCCCACCTGCGCGCGCAGCACCGACATGTCGGTGCCGCGGGCGCCCAGGGTCTTGCCGTCGACGCGGATCGTGCCGGCGTCGATCGGCTCCAGGCCGTTGACGCACTTGATCAGCGTGGACTTGCCCGAGCCCGACGGGCCGCACACCACCACCACCTGCCCGCGCTCGATGCGCGCCGACACCCCTTTGAGCGCATGGAAGCTGCCGTAGCGCTTGCTGACGTCCTCGATCTCGATCATGAAGGCTCCGGTGGCGGTGCGGGAAGCGGGTTCAGAAACGCGCCAGCGAGTACGGGCGCGGGTCGAAGGCGGTGGCCCGGCCGAGCATCGCGTCCACCGTCATGCGTGCGACCACCGGTGACAGCGTGTAGCCGTTGGAGGTGACCGCATTGTGGAAGCCCGGCACCCCCGGGGCGGGGCCCAGGATGGGCGCGCCGTCGATGTTGATGTTCATCGCCGCCCAGGTGCGCAGCACGCGCAGGCCGCGGATCTGCGGCACCACGCGCTGCGCCACCCACAGGTTGCCTTCGACGCTCGCGCGCAGCGTGGTGTTGAAGCGGCGCTGCGGGTCGTGCGTGGCCGTCCATCCGCCGCCGATGATCAGGCCGCCGGTGGCGGCCTGCTTCAGGCTGAGGTGCCGGTCGGCGTGCGCCACCAGATGCTTGACCAGCGGCGGCGCGGTCTCGGTGACGATCATCTGCAGCGGCGCGCTGTGCACCGGCAGGTCCAGGCCGACCATCGCACCGATCTCGCGGCTCCAGGGCCCGGCGGCGTTGACAACCGCCCCGGCGTCGACCTCGCCGCGCGAGGTGCCGATGCACCAGCGCGTGCCCTCGCGCACGATGCGCTGCACGCTGGTGCCGCGCTGGAAGCGCGCGCCACGGGCACGTGCGGCCTCGAGCACGCCGTAGGTGGCGCGCAGCGGGTTGATCTTGCCCTCCTCGGGCGCGTATTCGGCCCCCAGCATGTCCTCGGCGATGGCCGGCGCCAGGTCGCGCAGCGCGGACGCGTCGATGACCTCGTTGACGATGCCGTGGCGCCGCTCCAGCGCCGCCTTGGCGCGCAGGAAGTCCATGCCCTGCGGGCTGTCGGCCACCATGAGCCCGCCGGTGGTGGTGATCTCGAAGTCGCCGCCGGCCGCACGCTCGAGTTCGCGCCACAGCGCCACCGAGGCCGGCCCCAGGGGCAGCGTCTGCGCCGCCGGCCCGCCGCCGGCCTCGGCCTTGGCGCCGAAGTCGAAGGACAGCAACTGCACGTGCAGACTGCCGGCGTTCGCGCCCGAGGCCTGGAAGTTGGCCTCGTCGCGCTCGAGCACCAGCACGTCGCGGCCTTCGCAGGCCAGGTAGTAGGCCAGGCAGGCGCCCATCACCCCGCCGCCGATCACCACGACCTCGGCCTGCTGACGGGGCAGCGGCTCGGTGTGCACAGGCCGGGCCAGGTCGGGCGTGATCGAACGCCGGTGCCCGCCCCACTCGGGTTTCTCGTAGGCCAGGCTGGCGGCCGGCACCGGCTTGGCCGGCAGGCGCGGGGCGAAGCCCTGCTCGGGTTGCGGCGCGCGGCCACAGCGCTCGTGCAGCAGCTTGGTCGCGGTGCAGGCGCAGTAGCGCCCCTGGCAGCGACCCATGCCCAGCCGCGTCAGGCGCTTGAGCGCGCCCAGGCTGTCGAAGCCCTGTCCGATGGCCTCGGTCAGGCGGCCGAGCGGGATCTCCTCGCAGCGGCAGACGACGGTGTGCGCCGGCAGATCACTCACCCGCGTCGGCGGGGCGCGGAAGATGTCCCACAGCGCCGCCTGGAAGCGCTGCGCGCGGGCGAGCGCCGCCTGGGCGCGCTCGCGCACCACCGGCACGTCGGGCCGCCCGAGGGCGAGCGCCGCGGCGTGGCCGGCCAACGTGCCCCGCGCCAGCGCCACGCGTGCACCACCCAGGGCGCTGCCGTCGCCCACCGCGTAGACGCCGGGCACGGTGGTCAGACCGTCGTCATCGGTGCGTGTGCGCAGGTAGCCCAGGTGGGCGTCGATCCAATCGTGTGCGCACCCGAGGGCGCGGGCGATCTCGGTGGAGGGGATGAAGCCGTAGCCCAGGCACAGCACATCGGCCTGCAGCGTGCGCACGCGGGCCGGCTCGTGCCTGCCCGCGGCGTCCAGCGGCGCGATGTCGACCTCGCGCAGCCGCTGATCGCCCCGTGCAGCGACGACACCGTGGCCCCACTGCACGCGCACGCCGTGCCGGCGCAGATGCGCCAGATAGCCCAGGCCCTGCGCCATCAGGTCCGGCGCGTGGGCCCAGGCCCGGGCGACCGTCCCCGGTGTCGCCCGCCAAGGCGGCGGCGCCGACTCCAGCAGCGCCACCACCTCGACCCCGGCGCGCGTCATCTCCACCGCCAGCTGCAGGTTCAGCGGCCCGTTGCCGGCGATCACCACGCGCTGCCCGGGGCTGACGCGGTAGGCCCGCACCAGGGTCTGCGCCGCCCCGGTGGTCATCACCCCGGGCAGCGTCCAATCGTCGAAGGGCACCGGACGCTCGTAAGCGCCGGTGGCCAGGATCAGGCGGCGCGGCCGGAAAACGGTCTCGGCTCCGTCGACGATGGCCACGACCTCCTGCGGACTCTCGGCACCCCAGACGGTGACGCCTTGATGCAGCGTCACGCCCAGGTCCAGCGCCTGGCGCACGAGGCGCGCGCCGGCGGCGAACTGCGCGTCCGGCGGCGTCCCGCTGCGGTGCGAGGGGGCCAGGGGCTTGTAATACTGGCCGCCGCTTTGCGGGCGCTCGTCCAGCACGACGACACCCGCGCCCAGGCGCGCCGCGGCCACCGCCGCCGACAGCCCGGCCGGGCCGGCGCCGACCACCAGCACGTCCACCTCTGCCGTCGGTGGCGCCTGGCCTGATGGCGCAGGGCACAGCGGCGCCAATGGATCCTGCGGCGTTCCCGCCGGCAGGCCCGAGCGCACCTGCTGCCCGTCGCGCACCTTCTCCATGCAGGCGCGCACGCCCATGCGTCCGTCGACCGTGACGACGCAGTCGAAGCACGCTCCCATGCCGCAGTACAGGCCGCGCGGACGGCCCTGCCGCGTCGCGCGCAGGCCCACCTCACCCGCGGCGTGCACCGCCGCGGCAATCGTTTCGCCTTCCAGTGCAGGCAGCACGCGGCCGTCGACGCTCAGCCGCAGCTTCGCGCCGCAGGCGATGACGGGAGGACGCTCGAGTCTCATCGGATGGCAGACAGCGGGTGGGCGGAGGGCGGCTGGAGGGCGGCGGGAGCGCGGCCGGAGAGCCGCTGGAGGATAGGACGGGAAAAGCCGGGTGCAGGGGTCGGAATGAGTGGATACCGCCAGAGCACAGTCAGTATACTGACCGTATGCTGCCCCTGGACAGAACCCGAAGAACACGCACAGGAGACCCCAGATGAGCGTCCCCCGCTCCAGCGCCTTGCCCTGGCGCGGCACCTTCACGGTGCTCGTCACCCCCTTCACGCCCGACGGTGGTGCGGTCGACGTGCCGGCGCTGCGGCGGCTGGTGGACTGGCAGATCGAGCAGGGCATCCACGGGCTGATCCCGCTGGGCAGCACCGGCGAGTTCCTGTCGATGACACCGGCCGAACAGGAGCAGGTCATCGAGGTCTGCGTCAAGCAAGCCGCGGGCCGGGTGCCCGTGCTGATCGGCACCGGCGCGGAGTGGACCGACGACGCCGTGGCCAAGGCGCGGCAGGCCGAGCGCATGGGCGCCGACGGCGTGATGGTGATCCCGCCCTTCTACAGCACGCCCACGGCCGACGAGTTGTTCGAGCACTACCGGCGCATCGGCGAGGCCGTGTCCTTCCCGATCATGGTCTACAACAACCCGGCCACGGCCAACGTCGACCTCACGCCGGACCTCGTCGCGCGTCTGTCCCGGATCGACAACGTGCGCTACATCAAGGAGTCCACGCTCGAGGTCACCCGGGTGCGCGACATCCTCGAGGCCTGCGGCGACCGGATGACGGTGTTCGCCGGCATCCTGGGCTACGAGTCGTTCTGGCTCGGCGCGCAGGGCTGGGTCGCGGTGTGCTCGAACTTCCTGCCGGCCGACTCGGCGCGGCTGTTCGAACTCGTCGCCGATGCGCATGACCAGCCCGCGGCACTGGCCCTGTACAAGCGCATCCTGCCGCTGGTGAAGATGGTCGGCGGGCACCGCTACGTGGCCGGCAGCAAGCTGGCCCTGGCCTACATGGGGCTGCCCGTCGGGCAGCCGCGCCCGCCCCGCCTGCCCTTGCCCCAGGCCGATGCCGACCTGATGCGCGCCCACCTGGACGCGCTGCAGCTGAAGGATTCCATTCCCCCCAAGTGACCCCAGGGTCTTTTCACAGGAGTCTCGAGATGAAGAAGTGTCTTGCCCTTTCTCTCCTGCGCGCGGGCCTCGCCCTGGCGGGATCGCTGGCGGTGGCCGGCGCGGCCAGCGCCCAGAGCTGCACCCCCAAGGTGTCCGCCTCGGCCCTGATCAAGCCGGGCACGCTGGTGATGTCCACCAACCCGACGCTGCCACCGATGCAGTTCGTCGACAGCGCCGGCGTGCTCAAGGGCATGCGCATCACGCTGGGCGACGAGATCGCGCGGCGTCTGTGCCTGAAGCCCGAGTACATCCGCATCGAGTTCTCGGCCATGATCCCCGGGCTGCAGGCCGGCCGCTGGGACGTCATCAACACCGGCATCTTCTGGACCGAGGAGCGCGCCAAGCTGATGAAGATGATCCAGTACGAGGCGCAGGCGGTCAGCATCTCGGTGGCCAAGGGCAACCCGCTGAAGGTCGTCCAAGCCGAGGACCTGGCCGGTCGCTCCGTGGGCGTGGAGATCGGCGGCTTCGAGGAGCGCAAGCTCAAGGAACTGGACGCGTCGATCAAGGCCAAGGGCCTGCGGCCGATCAACATCCGCACCTTCGACAACTTCGCCACCGCCTACCAGGCGCTGCGCGCCGGGCAGACCGACGCCACGGTGACGATCGACTCCACCGCGGCCGAGTACGCCAAGCGCGGCGAGTTCGACCGCGCGATCAGCGGGCTCTTCCCCACGCCGGTGGCCCTGGCGATGAAGAACGAGGAACTGGCCAACGCCATCGTCGGCGTCTTCAACGAGATGCAGAAGGACGGCAGCTACGCCAAGCTGATGGCCGAGTACGGCCTGCTGGCCAACAAGGAGCCCATCCGCATCAACGGGCCGACGCGCTGAGCCGGTCGCCCGCAAGACCGACAGACCGCACCCGCACCGCCACCGGCACCTGAGGATTCGAGGACGCGCGCATGAAGGCCTGGGACTTCGACGGCTTCCTCGAATACCTGTTCAACCCCTACCTGCTGCACGGCGCGCTCGTCACCCTCGGGCTGACGCTGGCGTCGATCGCCGGGGGGCTGGTGCTCGGCGGCGTGCTGTCGCTGATGCGACTGTCGGGTCAGCGCGCGCTGGTGGCGGTCGCGCGCTTCTACATCTGGGTCTTCCGCGGCACGCCGCTGCTGGTGCAGCTGATCATCATCTACACCGGCCTGCCGCAGCTCGGTCTGAAGCTGTCGGTGCTGGAGTCGGCGCTGCTGGGACTGATCCTCAACGAGGCCGCCTACCTGGCCGAGATCATCCGCGGCGGCATCCTCGGCGTGTCGGCGGGGCAGAGCAGCGCGGCGCGTGCGCTCGGCCTGAACTCGGCACAGACCATGATGTACGTGGTGCTCCCGCAGGCCATCCGCATCATCATCCCGGCGCTGGGCAACAGCGTCAACGGACTGCTGAAGACGACCTCGGTCACCTCGGTGATCTCGATGGAGGAGTTGCTGCGCAAGACGCAGATCCTGATCCAGGAGAAATTCCTCGTGCTCGAGCTGTTCACCGTGGCGGCGCTGTACTATCTGCTGATGACCTCGGTGTGGGATCTCGTGCAGCGCAGGATCGAAGCCCGTTACGGACGCGCCTACAAGGCTGTGTCGGTCACCGAGAGCCACTGAAGCGCTTCCCAGGCGAAGCGACGAGACAATGGGCGCGAACGATCTGGCCACGAACAGCGCGGCAGACCCGAGCTTCCCCAACCGCGCCGAGGCCGCGCCCAATCTCGCCGCGCAGGCCTACACCCACCTGCGCACGCTGATCCTGGGCCGGCGCATCCTCGGCGGCACGGGGCTGTCGGAGGCCCGCCTGGCCACGGAGCTCAACGTGTCGCGCACGCCGATGCGCGAAGCGCTGGTGCGGCTGGCGGGCGAGGGCCTGCTGGAGAAGACGGCCGACGGCTACTTCCGCGTGCGCGCGGTGTCGATCCGCGAGTTCTTCGAGTGCATGGAGGTGCGCGAGGTGCTCGAGTGCCACGCGCTGGAGCGCGCCATCGGCATGGTGCGCGAGGCCGAGGTCCAGGCGCTGATGGACGGGTTGCGCACGCTGCCGGCGGCCACCGACGACGACCTCGCGCACTGGCAGTTCGACAACCGCTTCCACGCCTTCTTCGCCACCGCCGCGCGCAACCAGGCGCTGGCGCGGGCGATCCAGCGGGAGCGCGTGGTGGCGCGGCTGTTCAGGCTGTCCTCGCCCTACCACCGCCAGTCGGAGAGCGACGACGAGCACGTCGAGATCCTGGAGGCGGTGCAGCGACGCGACATTGCCTCGGCGCAGGCGGCGATGCGGCGCCACCTGCGCAACCTGCAGGACCACACCCGCCGCGCCATCGAGAGCGAGGCCTACCTGCAGCCGCAGGATCAGGCCTGGGACACAGGGGTATGAGATGAGCGAATTCGACACCGTGATCCGCGGCGGCACCGTCGTCACCGCGTCCGACACCTTCGAGGCCGATGTGGGCGTCGTCGACGGCCGCATCGCCGCCATCGCACGCAGCCTGCCCGACGGGCGCCGGACGATCGATGCCCGCGGCCGGCTGGTGATGCCTGGCGGCGTGGACGGCCACTGCCACCTCGACCAGCCCAGCGGCGACGGCTCGGTGTGCGCCGACGACTTCCACACCGGCACCGTGGCCGCCGCCTTCGGCGGCACCACCACGGTGATCCCCTTCGCCTGCCAGTTCCGCGGCATGCCGATGCAGGACGCGGTGGACGACTACCACCGCCGCGCCGCGGGCAAGGCGGTGGTCGACTACGCCTTCCACCTCATCGTCAGCGACCCCACCCCCACCCTGCTGGAGCAGGATCTGCCGCGCCTGATCGGCGAGGGCTACACCTCGTTCAAGGTCTACATGACCTACGACGACCTCAAGCTCGACGACCGGCAGATCATCCGGCTGCTGTCGATCGCGCGCCGGCACGGCGCGATGACGATGATCCACGCCGAGAACGCCGACCTGATCGCCTGGCTGACCGACGGCCTGCTCGAGCAGGGCAAGATCGAACCGCGCTACCACGCGCAGTCGCGGCCGATGGTGGTCGAGCGCGAGGCCACGCACCGCGCCATCAGCATCGCCGAGCTGGCCGACGTGCCCATCCTGATCGTCCACGTCTCCGGCCGCGAGGCGGTCGAGCAGATCCACTGGGCGCAGGGCCGGGGGCTGCGCATCTACGCCGAGACCTGCCCGCAGTACGTGACGCTGACAGAGGACCATCTGGCCCAGCCCGGCTTCGAAGGCGCCAAGTGCATCTGCAGCCCACCGCCGCGTGATCTGGCCAACCAGTCGGTGATCTGGGACGGGTTGGAAAACGGCCTGTTCCACGTGTTCTCGTCAGACCACGCGCCGTTCCGCTACAAATCACCCACGGGCAAGATGCTCAAGGGCGAGAACACGCCCTTCAAGTGGGTGCCCAACGGCGTGCCGGGCATCGAGACGCGGCTGCCCGTCCTGTTCTCCGAGGGCGTGCGCAAGGGGCGGATCAGCCTGAACCGCTTCGTCGACCTCGTGGCCACGCAGCCGGCGCGGATGTACGGCCTGCACCCACGCAAGGGCTCGCTGTCCATCGGCGCCGACGCCGACATCGTCGTCTTCGACCCGGACCTGCGGCGCGTCATCCGTGCCGACAAGCTGCACCAGAACGTCGACTACACGCCCTACGAGGGCATGGTAGTGGATGGCTGGCCGGTGCTGGTGATGTCGCGCGGCGACGTCATCGTCGAGGACATGCAACTGCACGCCGAGGCCGGCCGCGGCGCCTTCCTGCGCTGCGGCAAGCCCGACCCTGCACGTCCGAAGCCACCCCGGGTGACCGAGGCGCCGGTGCGGCTGGGCTGAACGCCCTTGCAGGCTGCCCGCCGCCGGCTACGCCTGGGTGCTGCCCTGAGGGCAAGTCCAGGCCGCAAGCGCCGAAGGCGGGCGGATGTGCCGCCGCGATCGGCGCCAACGCCGCCTGAACCCTTTTCCTGGACTGGAGCACCCACCCCGTGAGCACAACCCTGCCCCAACTGCGCGTCACCGCCGGCGCGCACGTCTTCGACGCGCGTCTGGAGACCGCCCTCGCCCCGAAGACCTGCGAGGCCATCCTTCGCCTGCTGCCCTACCGGCAGAAGGTCATCCACGTGCGCTGGAGCGGCGAGGGCGTGTGGATCCCGCTGGGCGACAACCATTTCGACCTGCCCTGGGAAAACCACACCAGCTATCCCGCGCCCGGCCAGATGATCCTGTACCCGGGCGGCCTGAGCGAGTGCGAGATCCTGCTGGCCTACGGCAGCGTGCACTTCGCCAGCAAGCTGGGCCAGTTGGCGGGCAACCACTTCCTGACGCTGACCTCCAACCTCGAGCAGTTGCCCGCGCTCGGTCGCCAGGTGTTGTGGCAAGGCGCACAGGACCTGCTGATCGAGCAGGTGTGACCGCCCCGGGCTGACCCGGCCGGCCCCACGCGGTCACGCGTGCCCGGCCGCCGGCTCGTCGACGCGCGTGCCCGCGTCAAGGCCAGCAGTCGAGGGCGTCGGAACGTTCAGGCGCTGCGCAGGCGTGTCAGGCGGATCAGCACGATCGCCAGCAACGGCAGCACCAGACCGATCAGGGTGACGGTGATGAACAGCGCCCCCAGGTCGCCGTAGTCGGCCGGCACCTTCACCGTGCCGGTGGCGCGGTCCTTGACCTCGCGGGTGACGCTGAACACGCCGTTGAGGTACTTGGTGCCCAGCTGCGACGCCGACAGCGCCAGGTTGGTGAACGAGGCCATCACCGCGAAGAAGGTGGCCTTCAGCCGCTCGGGCGCCGAGTTGGCGATCCAGGCCAGCATCGGGATCATCGCGATCTGACCCAGCGGCGACTCCAGCGCGGTGTCCACCAGCGCGATGAAACGCGCATCCACGACGCCGGCGGTCATCGCCGACGTCCAGTGGTGCAGGCCGTAGTACATGCCGATGTTGGGCAGCGACAGCACGGTGCCAACGATGGTCAGCGCCCCGACGATGTAGGCGATCGAGCGCTCTGCCATGAAGCGGCGGAAGATGAACATGCCCAGCAACGTCAGGCTGCTGGCCACCAGCGACAGCGTGGCCATGAACTGCTGGTCGAAGCGCAGCTCGTCGATCATCCACCACGTCGCTCCTGCGCCGGGGCCCGGCATCGCGCGGAAGACGAAGATGACGATGGCCGTGCCGATGAGCACGCGCCGGGCGTTCTCGTCGAGCTCGCGCACGATGCGTGTGATCAGGAAGATCACGATGGCCATCGAGGCCGCGAACACCCATTCCTGGGCGTAGGGCACCTTGGCCAGGCCAAGGCCGATCGACACCGCGGCGAAGACCACGCCGCCGCCCAGGATCCAGCCGTTGACCGGTGGGCGCTCGACCTGACGCAGCGTCAGCGCGTCGACCTGAGAGGCCGACAGGCCGCGCGCGGCCAGCCGGGCGCGCTCACGGCGCAGCAGCAACGAGGCCAGCACCACGCCCGCCACCGACACCACCGGGATCAGCAACGCCAGTTCGTACACGCGCTGGTAGGCCTGCGCGCGCTGGTCCTCGGGCAGTTGGCCGACGCCGGCCATCAGCACCACGTTGGCGCCGGCCACCAGCAGGCTGCCGCCGATGATGGCCACCCGGCCCAGCGTCTGCATCGTCGTGTGCATCAGCCGGCGCTGTTCGTCGTCCACCGGCCGGCCAGCCTCGTCGTGCCGCGGCACGGCCTCCACCGTCATCGCGTCGGCGACCACGTCCTGCACGACATAGCCCACCGGCGCGAGCAGCGCCGCCAGCACGAACCAGGCCTCCACCGGCATGACCGCGGCCATCGGCGCCGGATCCCCGAGCAGGCCGATCATGATCAGCAGGCTGGCGGCGATCAACCCGGCACCGAGATAGACCAGCCAGCCCTTGTAGCGCCAGATCAGGTCGACAACGTGGCCGATGGGCATCTTCAGCGCCCACGGCAGCCCGGCCCAGAAGCCGAGGGCGGCCAGGAATTCAGCCGACAGGCCAAGCCGCTCCTTGACGAAGAAGGTGCCGACGATGCCGGTCAGCCCCGACACCCCCGCGGCCACGTAGACCATCAGCGGCGGCAGGTAGGACAGCCGCATCTGCCGCCCCAGTTCGAGGAAGTTGCGGTCGATCCAGTGCAGGACAGCGCTCATGGTCCGGACCCGGGTGGCGGGCAAGGCAGCCGTGGTGGCCGATGGACGCGCAGCATAGCGCCGCGTCGGCGCTTCGTCATCCGCGGTGATACCCGCCCATCGGACCGGCGCGGTCGACGCACGGCGGACGCGGCGCCCCGGCGCCGGTCAGGCCCCCGTCCACGGCTTGAAGCGCGCGGACGAAACCCGGCGCCGGCCGGACCGGACCGGTCCGGGCCGCGTCGCGTCGCCTCAGGTCGCACCGGCCCGCGCCGTGTCGCGTCGCGTCGCCTCAGGTCGCGCCGGCCCGCACCTGTTCCCAGGGCACCTGCGCGCTGACCTCGTCGTGGCGGAAGGTGCGCACGGCCGTGCGCTCGATCACCATGATCAGCCGGCACGCCGGGTCGGGACAGGTGCAGCGCGCATCGGTCTCCATCCAGTCGGCCGGATGGTTCATGCGCTGCTTGGCCGGCAGCAGCGGGATCACCGCCTGCAGCGCATACAGGCAGAACGACGACCCGTCAGGCACCGAGAGCTTGCCGCCGCTGAGTGTGAAGTGATCGCCCACCTGCATGCTGCAGGTGCAGTGCGGGCCGACCTCGTCGACCCGCACGCGCAGGTCGTGCAGGGTGAATTGGCCATCGGACGGTGCCGGGGCGGCGTGGGGTTCTGGCGGTGTGCTGCTCATCTCGTCAGGCATCTGGGATAGGGGCCTGGTCACGTCCGGGTCGGAACTGTCTGCTGGCGCAGTCACTCCGCGCGATGCCGTGGAGGGGCAAGACACGACACGACACGACACGACACGACGCGACGCGGCGCGGCGCGGCGCGGCGCGGCGCGACCTGCGCTCAGTATCCTGCAGCCCCATAGGGATTGTCGCCATCGCGACGGTAGACCAGCAAGGTGCGGTCGTACGACAGCACCAGGTCGCCGTGCTGGTTGTGCGCCTCGGTGTGCACCTTGGCGATGCCCTCGTGCGGGCGTGAGGCCGAATCGCGCAGGCCGCGCACCGTCGAGCGCGCCTGCAGCGTGTCGCCCGCCTGCACGTCGACTCCAAACACGACATCTGTCCAGCCGAGGTTGGCGTTGACGCGGCCGAAGGTGCGCGTGGTCAGTGCGGTGACCACCGACAGCACCCAGGTCTGCGGCACCGCGGGGGCTGTGGCGCCGGCAGCCCGCGCGAGCGCCAGATCGTGGAACTCGGGCGTGATGTCGAGCGACCGCAAGGCCTGACGCGCCGCCTCCTCCGGCAGGATGCTGCGCCGCGGCCAGTGGACGAAAGTCTCGCCCTCGCGCAAGTCCTCGAAATACAAGCCGACCTGCTCGACCCAGGCCCCGTCGTCGCGCTGCCGGTGGGACGCAAAGCGCGGCTCCAGCACGGGGTTGGGAAGCTGCGCGGCCTGCATCCGCGCGCGCCACTGCAGCTCGGCCACGACGTCGCCGCGCTGGTTCAGCCCCTGCGAGTGCAGCGTGACGACCTGCCCGTCCACCGCCAGCACCTCGGTGTGTGCATACAGCGTGTCGCCGCCGAACACCGGCTTGCGCATCGCCAGGCTGTCGAAGCCCAGGAGGCGCTCGCGCCGCCCGAAGGTCTTGGACGTCATGCCGATCACGCGCTGCAGCGTGACCGTGCTGACCATCAGCGGCTGGCCCCAGACGGTCTGCGCGGCGTACGGCGCGTCGTAGTGAATCATCGCCGCGTTGACCGTGTCGAGCGCCTCGTCGACGTTGTCCTGCTGGCTGAGCGTCACGCCCGGGCGGTGGACAAAGTGCTGACCGACGCTCAACTGCGCAGGTGCCAGGCCGAAGCACTCCTGGTACAGGTTGGGCGCCAGGGTGTAGTAGTGGGTGTGCATGGTGTACCTTGCAGAACGGTAGGCATTCGGGATCAGGAAGTCTCGAGCCGGCTCAGCAGGGCCCGGGCATGGCGGTAGACCGGCTCGTCGACCATGCGGCCATCGACCTCGCAGGCGTGCCCGCCGGAGGCCTCGAAGCGCGCGACGACGCGGCGAGCAGCGTCGATCTCGTCCGGCGTCGGCGCGAAGGCCTCGATGACGACCGGAACCTGCCGAGGGTGGATCGAAAACTTGCCGTGAAAGCCCAGCGCCCGGGCTCGACGCGCTTCGTCGCGCAGCCCGTCGTCGTCGTCGAGCGCGAGGTGGGGCACGTCGTACAGCGTCAAACCCGAACCCGCCGTCTCGAGCACCAGCCGCGAGCGCGCGTGCAGCAGCGGCTCCCAGCCCTGCGCGGCGCCAAGTTGCGCCCGCAGGTCGGCCGCGCCGAAGCCCAGCGCGACCAGCGCGTCGTGCGCCCTGGCCAGCGTACCTACCGCGCGCAGGCCTGAGGCCGTCTCGATCAGGCCGCACAGGCGCCAGCCCGGCGCGCGCCGGTGCAGGTGTGCGGCCACGAAGGCCAGCAGAGCAGGATCCTCGAGCTTGGGCAGGACGAGCCAGCCCCGCGCCGGCAGCGCGGGGGCGTGTCTGAGCGCATACAGATCCTCCAGCCCGGCCTCGGTGGCGGGCTCGTTGATGCGCAGACACAGCAAGGGCGCGGCATCCATCGCCTCCGGGGTCGCCAGCCACTCCAGGGCCCAGCGCCGGGCGGCCGTCTTGTCGGCAGCGCCCACACCGTCCTCCAGATCGAGGACGATGCCGTGCGGACAGGCGGCCAGGGCACGGGCAAAGCGCTGCGGACGGTGCGCGGGCGCGAACAGCAGGGTGCGCGGTGGGGACATGGGGGGATCCGGGAAGTGGGATGAAGCGGCGGCGGACGGGCAACAGGCGCTCAGCGGGCCTCGCGCCGAAGGACCGAGCTGAAGACGTACCGCCCCTGCGGGCCGACCGTCGTGGAGCGCACTATCAGACGCCCGCCGGGCTGATGGTAGGCACGCCGCGTGCGCAAGGCCGGCTCGCCCGGGTGCATCTGCAGGGCCAGCGCCGCCTCACGCGACAGGCCCGTGGCGTCGAAGGCCTGACGGATCTCGGCCACCGTCTCGCCCGAGGCTTCGGCCAGCCACTGCGGCAACGAGCCCAGGCAGCCATCGAAGCGGGCCACGGCCGATGCATGGCGCTGCGGCACCAGGTGCACGCTGTAGAGCAGCGGTGGCTGGCCCGGCGCGCCACGCACGCCCGTCACCCGCAGGAAAGGGCCGTCTTCGGCTGGCAACGCGGCCAAGTCGGCAGCAGTGGGGTCGTCATCGCCGACGGCCGGCGCGATGTCCAGCAGGTGAAAGGGCAGCGTGCGCGTGAACTGCAGCACGCCGTCGACGGAGTCGCCATCGTGCATGAAGACCGCCGACGGCGTGGCGGCGATGACGCGGGTGCCCACGCGTGCGCGACGCAGGATCAGGCCGAGCCGCTCGAGCTCGCGCATCGCCGCACGGACCGTGATGCGACTGACACCGTGCGCGGCGCACAGGGCCTCCTCCGTGGGCAGCAGGGAGCCGACCGCGCGGCTGCCCGACTCGATCTCGCGCTGCAGGATCTGCGCCAGCCGCTGGTATTGGGAATCGGGATGTCGCGGCATGGATCAGACGACGCCACGCTGGCGCAGCGCCATGACCTCCCGGGCATCGATGCCGATGTCAGCCAGCACCGACTCGGTATCCGCCCCGAGCGCCGGCGCCGGCGCCAGGACAGGCGCCGGCCGCGAGGTGCGCAGCGGCGAGCGCAGCAGGCGCAGCGCGGGGCTGTCGCCGGTCAGGCCCCAGCTGTCCAGATGCCGCGGCCCGGCCGCCTCCAGCGCCTGCGCGACGCTGCGCACCGGCGCGGCCGGCACGTGTCCGCCGAACACCTGCATCCAGGCATCGGTGGCGCGCTGCCGCAGCACGGCGTCGAGTTCGTGCGTCAGTGCATCACGGTGGCGCAGTCTGGACGCATAGTCGCGGAACTCCGGTCGCGCCGCGAGGTCCGGGCGCCCGATGCGCTGGCACAGCACACGCCAGAACTTCTCCTTGTTGCACATCAGGTAGATCCAGCCGTCAGCCGTGGTGTAGAGCTGACAGGGGGTGAGCGAAGGGTGGGCTGACCGCGGCAGACGCTCGGTGTGCGCGCCGGCATTCAACTGCCACGCCCCCACGTAGTTCAGGTTGGACAGGGCCACATCGAACAACGAGACGTCGACATCGCAGCCCTGCCCGCTGCCACGCGCCTCGAGCACCCCGCTGACCAGCCCGAGCGCCATCACCACACCGGTCATGTAGTCGACCACCGACAGGCCCATGCGGGCCGGCGGCCCGTCGGGCTCACCGGTCAGGGCAAAGTGGCCGGCCTCGGCCTGCATCAGGTAGTCGTAGCCGGGCCAACTGGCGCGCTCACCCTCGCGGCCGTAGCCGCTGAGGTGCGCGCACACCAGCGCCGGGTTGGTCTCGCGAAGCTGCTCGTAGGTCAGCCCGAGCCGGGCCGGAACGTCGCCGCGCAGATTGCTCGCCACCGCATCGGCCGTGGCGCACAAGCGGCGGAAGATGGCTCGGCCCTCGGCCTGGCGCAGGCTCAGCGTCACGCTCTTCTTGCCGACGTTCAGGCTCTGGAAGAAAAGGCTGTCGGCCGTGGCCGGCAGGCCGGCGTGGAAGTGCGGGCCGACGCCGCGCGAGACGTCGCCACCCTCCTCCGGCTGCTCGATCTTGATCACTTCGGCACCCAGCGCCGCCAGGTACTGCGTTCCGAACGGCCCGGCGCCGTACTGCTCCACCGCCAGGACGCGGACACCGTTCAACAGGGACATGGGCTTCCAGGGACCTTGCAGCTTCGTTTATTTGTGATAACAATATCACGGCTTGCCGATCTCAGGCAAGCGGGCAGCGGCGCATGCGTCGCGCAGACCCCCACCACGAAGACAGGAGACCCGCGATGAACAAGCACATCCTGACACGACGGCGCTGGCTGCAGGCCGGCGGCGCCTTGGCGCTGTCGGCCCCCATGCTGCCGCAGGCCAGCCACGCCAGCGAAGCCTGGCCCTCGAAGCCGGTTCGCTTCATCGTGCCCTTCACCCCAGGGCAGGGCTCCGACGTGCTGGCGCGCCTGACCAGCGAGCGCTTGGCCCCGTTGTGGAAGCAGAACGTGCTCGTCGACAACAAGCCAGGGGCCAACGGTGCGATCGCCGTTGCCGAGACGACGCGCAGCGCTGCCGACGGTCATACCGTGCTCGTGACCTCGAATTCGCCGATCGTGATCAACCCCAACCTGTACCGCAAGTTGCCCTATGCGCCGGCCACCGACCTGAAACCTGTGACCCTGGCGGCATGGGCCGACCTGGCCATCGTCGTGAATCCGCAAGTGCCGGCCCGCACGCTGCCGGAACTCGTGGCGCTGCTGAAGGCCAACCCCGACAAGTACAGCTTCGGCTCGCCCGGCACCGGCTCGACCAGCCACATCACGATGGAGCTGCTGATGCAGATCGCCGGGGTGAAGATGGTGCACGTGCCCTACAAGGGCAGCGGACCGGCGATGACCGACCTCATCGCGGGCAACATCCAGTTGATGACCGATGCGCTGCCCAGTGCACGTGCCCACATCGCTTCCGGCCGCATACGCGCGCTGTGCGTGACGGGCGAGCGCGCTGCCAGTGTGATGCCCGAGTTGCCGACGGCGCCGTCGCAAGGCATCTCCGGGCTGCCCGCCGGAGGCTGGTACGGCTTCTTCGTGCCCGCGGGTACGCCGGCGACCGTGGTCGAACGCCTGGATGCCGACGTGCGGCGCACCATCTTTTCGGAGGAGTTCCAGTCGCGGATGAAGTCCTTGGGGCTGTCCTCGGTGCCCGAGGGCACGCCAGCGGCCTTCGCCGACTTCCTCCAGCGTGACACTGCCTTCTGGGAGCGCACGACCCGCAGCCTGGGGCTTTACCAGACGGTGTGAGGGCCGGACAGGCCATCGAAAGCGCTGGCCGCCCAGAACCGGACGAAACGGCCTGGGCCGAGAGCGGGCCGGCGGGCAGCGCAGCACCCCGAGGACGCCGGGAGGTGTGCTCAGTCCTCGTCCTTGTAATACCCGATCACGTCACCCTCGGTCGTCACCCCCAGCCCGTTGAGCAGGCGGTTGGAGTAGTTGAAGTAGGCGCAGACCTGGTTGACCTCGAGGATCTCGCCGTCGTCGCAGCCGGCGGCGTGCAGCGCGTCGATGTCGGCCTTCTCCATGCGGGCGACGTCGGTGGTGAGCTTGCCGGCGTAGCGCAGCAGCGCGAGTTCCTTGCCTTCGAAGACGCGCTCGGGCGCGTGCGCCTCGAAGGCCGCCAGGATGGCGTCCGACCGCGCCTTGTCCTTCAGCAGCCGGCGCGCATTGGCCCAGTGGTGGGTGAAGCTGTAGGCGCAGCGGTTGAGCGTGCTGACGTAGGACGCCACCATCTCCAGGAACCAGAAGGGCAGCGTGTTGTCGGGGTTGTGCAGCACGCTGCGGTACAGCGTGACGTGCCCCTGCATGGTGTGCGGACGCAGGCTGTGGGCCTTCATCACGTTGTCGACGGTGCCGTGCGGCGTCGTCACGAGGCGGTAGGCCTCGGCCAGCGTGCCAGTGGCTTCTTCGAGTGGCACCATGCGGATCCAGGCGGTCATCGGGGCATTCCTTGGTTGAAGGGGGACGGGGGAGGCAGGAGGTGGCGGGCCGGCGCCACCGCCCGCCCCGAGGGGGAAGGACGAATGGACGGCGCACCCGGGACGTGGAAGCAGCCGCGAACCGCTGACACGGGCAGCGTGCGTCGCCTCAATCGGGCAGCGGTCGCCGCACCGGAGGGCGCGCGAACAGGCGGTGGACCATGGGTTCGAACACCGACAGCGGTGCGCAGTCGTAGTCCGGGTCCGCCGCCGCCTGGTCGTACTTCTCGACGAAGGTGGCGGCCCATTCGAAATGCGGATGGCCGCGCCATCGCTCACGCGCGTGGCGATCGCAGCCCGGCAGGTGCGGCGCGTGGAGTTGCTGGAAGACCGGGTGGCGCTGCAGCATCCAGTGGTTGCGATCGCTTATGTAGGGCGCCAGCAGGCTCGCGGCGAAATCGCCGTGGGTGTCGGGGCAGACCACGAAGCCGATGTCGTGCAGCAGGCAGACGACGACGTCCTCCTCGTCCAGGCCATCACGCAGCGCCATCGTCGCCGATTGCAGGCTGTGGCGGTAGTTGTTGACCATGTAGCCGAAGCTCGCATCGTGCTCGCTGGCCGCCAGCATGCGCAGCACCTGCCGAGCCTGCTCCCGCTGGTAATAGGGCCGGCGCTGGCGGTTGATGACCTCCCAGTCCTGGGGGGTGAAGTCCTCCATCGAGGCCTTCTCGACGAATTGCCAGTCGGGTTGCAGCAAAGGGCTGAAATGCGACGGGTCGTGATGATGATGCTCGGGATCTCGCTTCATGAGGATGCGACGGGAACCAGGAAGTGGGACAGCCAGGCCTCGGTGGCCTCGCGCCAGGGCGCCAGGCCGGCGGTGACGGCAGGATGGGCATCGCCGGCCTCGAGCCAGGGGTGCAGCGCCTGCGGCAGGTGCAGCGCGCCGCCGAGGGCGTCGGCCAGCCGCGCGCCCAGCCGTACCGCGACCGAATGGCCGCAGTCTGCGACGCTGAGCGCCTGGCCGGCCAGCCACGGGTCAGGCCGGGCGAGCACGGCCAGCCGGTCGACTTGCGCCTGGAGGGCCGTCAAGGCCTCGGCCACGCGCGGCGGCGTGCGCGAGGCATCGCGCACGAGCGGGAACAGCGCGCGCACGCGCGGCTCGAGGTGCAGGTCGTGCAGACGCGCCAGGAAACGCGCCTGCGCGCGCTGCAGCGGGGTGCCGGGCAGCAGCGTGGGCTGCGGGCACACCTCCTCGAGGTGCTCGAGGATGACCTCGGACTCGGCGATCAAGGTGCCGTCGTCGAGCTCCAGGGCCGGGATCGTGCCGGTCGGCACGCGTGCCCGCCAGGCCTCGCTGCGGTACCCCCCTGGGGG
>Ga0172372_10001810_pt1 | contig 32824 bp, 26 predicted proteins | sample LakKiv5m_2_FD_114544 | JGI IMG/M metagenome (GOLD analysis project Ga0172372, IMG submission 114544) | Freshwater microbial communities from Kabuno Bay, South-Kivu, Congo - kab_092012_9.5m | ecosystem: Environmental > Aquatic > Freshwater > Lake | place: Democratic Republic of the Congo... | reverse complement strand
TGGGGGGTCAGGTGGTCATGTTAGGAAATCCAAGGACCACCAGTGCTTTCTTCACCATTCCTCATGCCGGGTTTCGTTATGGAATATCGGATCGATTGGATATTGGGTTAAGGTTGGCTCCCATTCCTCTGCCATTTGCTACAGTAGGTCCGGGTTTTGGCGTCAATCTGGATTTAAAATATTGCATGACAAAACCCGGGAAAAAATTTGATTTTTCTATTGTAGCTGGTTTGGGTGGAGCACACGTCTTGATAGAGGAAAATACGCGCTATGCTATCAGTCCTAATGCTGCATTATTGGGAACATACAACATCAACAAAACTACCCAGCTTACCGGGATGTTGAGGTATGTAAATTTGGTGATACCTAGCGCACCAAAGGGTAGTTCGGGAAATTTTGTCAACATCGCAGGGATTTCTCTGGGTCTGAGAAAAGAGATTCGCCCGAATATTTCTATTCTTCCTGAAATAGGGGTTTATAGTTATAGTGGACAGATCAATGGAGTTGTAAAGAACGGACCAGGATTTCAATATGGTCTAATGATTGCTACTAGTTTTTAACATGTCGGATTCATTTGTCATGATTAATATTGAATACTTTTGAAGCGATGCGTAAAAAATTTTATCTCTTCCCGCTCCTTCTTTTCATCGTTTCTTGGGGAATGAATTCCTGTCAGAACCCACAAAGTTCAACTCCTGAAGTATCCGGCATTCAATTTCCCTGGGGTGTTCAAAGATTTGAACGCGATTTATTTACAGTGGATACTTTACACCTGGATAAAGCCCTCGACCGCCTCACCAATCAATACCCCGGGTTTACCCAAGATTTTCTTTATAACATTTTGGGCAGTAGTCCGGATAGGGTGTTAAAGGATCTCCCCAAGTTCATTCAATCTTATCGTGATTGGCTGCAACAAATTCCTCAAGACCGTGTTTTAGAACCTCAATTCCTTTTGGTGAAACAGGGATGTGCATATCTGAAGTTTTACTTTCCTGAATATTCTTTACCCAAGCGATTAATTACTTTCATTGGTCCGGTGAATAGTTATGGCAATATTCTAACCAGAGATGCGCTGGCAGTAGGGTTGCAGATTTACATGGGCAAAGATTTTGCCTGGTATGCTTCTGCTGAAGGGCAACAAATGTATCCTCCCTATATGTCGAGAAAATTCGACCCCGCTTATATTCCGGTGAATTGTATGAAAAATCTGGTAGATGATCTTTTTCCGGATCAATCACAGGGTCAAGCTCTGGTAGAACAAATGATCGAGTCAGGCAAACGAGTTTACTTGTTACAGGCATTGTTGCCCAAGGTGTCTGATACCTTGATTACAGGATATACTGCTGCTCAGTTGAGGGCATGTTATGCCGGTGAGCAGGGCATTTGGAGTTTTTTTATTCAAAATGATCTATTGTTCAGCAAAGAAATACAGCAGGTTCGGGATTATCTGGGGGAGAGTCCGGGAACGCCTGTACTGGGTGATTGGGCACCGGGAAATCTTGGTCAGTTTTGCGGATGGCAGATAGTGAAAAAATGGATGCAAAAAAACAGTGGCACTTCCATGGTCCAAATGATGCAAACACCGGCATCCAAAATATTTCAGGAAGCGAAATACAAGCCGTAATCGTTTTGACAATCAGTTCTGTTTAAAAGGAGCCACCATTTCGAAGGGAGGAATCTTTACAGCAAAAATTTGGTGATTGTCGGTATTCATCATTTGGTAAGTCCCCTGCATTTTTCCCATATCACTGCGCAGGTTACAGGAACTGATGTATTGGTATTGCTCACCCGGTTGTAAAATCGGCTGGACTCCCACTACTCCCTCTCCTTCAACTTCTCTGTGCTCTCCATTGCTGTCAAAAATATACCAGTGACGTCGCAGCAGTTTAACGGGAAAATTGTTGTGATTGAAGATGGTAATTTGATAAGCAAAAAGGTATTCGCTTCTCAGCGGATCGCTGTAATCGTGCTGATAAAAAGTTTCGACTGATACCTGAATACCATCGGTTATTTTGGTAACCATTGTACAACGATTAATCTACCATAAAGGTAGGTAAATAATAACAGGGAATTACTGCACTTGTTCATCAAAAACATCAATTTAACAAAGGAGTAGCCACTTCTATCCTTACATTTGCCCGCAAAAAGTTTACCCATGCATAAAATTGCAGTTGCCAAAGGTGATGGTATCGGTCCGGAAATCATGGAAGCCGTTTTGTCTATTTTCAGGGCTGCCGGTGTTCCGTTGGAATACGAAATGGTGGACATGGGTAAGTGGGTTTTCGATAAGGGCTTCAGCAATGGCATGACTCCTGAGGCGCAGGAAACAATTGAGTCATTGGGTATTTTGTTCAAAGGACCGATGGAAACGCCCAAGGGCAAGGGGGTGAAAAGTGTGAATGTAACTGCCCGAAAAACCTGGAATACCTATGCCAATAAAAGAACTTTTCAAACCCTCCATGGAGTAGATACCGTTTTCAGCAAGGCAGGAATTCCCATTGACATCACCATTGTTAGGGAAAACATTGAAGACACTTATGGTGGTGTTGAGCACCTGCTTACCCATGACGTAGCGCTTAGTCGCCGGTTCATTACTCGCCCCGGAAGTATGCAGGTAATTCGCTATGCTTTTGAAATGGCAAGAAAAAAAGGTGCCCGCCGCATCACTTGTGGTCACAAAGCCAACATCATGAAACTGACGGATGGACTATTCCTGGATGTTTTCAATGAAGTGGCACGGGAATATCCTGACGTAAAGGCCGATGATGTAATTGTAGATGATCTATGTATGAAGTTGGTAAGTCGTCCCGACCTTTTCGACGTGATTGTTCTTACCAACCTGCAAGGTGATATTGTGAGTGATTTGTGTGCCGGTCTGATTGGTGGATTGGGATTTGCCCCTTCTGCCAATATAGGAGATCATATTTCTATATTCGAGGCCGTTCACGGTACGGCGCCAGATATAGCTGGAAAAAATATAGCCAATCCGACAGCTCTTTTATTGAGTGGTTTTGCCATGCTTCGTCACTTGGGATTGATGCATGTTGCTGCCGTACTCGAAAATGCTTTGTTGTTTACCCTTGAAAGCGGTTCTCACACAGGAGATTTTGGAAACAAAAACGATAAGCCATTAACAACAACTGAGTTTGCATCGGCTGTGATTAATAACATTGGAAAAATGCCCAAATTCCAGCCCAAGCCACTATTAGAAGATCAACCACCTACCCCTACTCATTTTAAACTTACCGCCAATCCAATGCTGGAAAGCGCTGAACACTTACAGGAGAAAGTAGTAGGAGTGGACATGTTCATCGAAAGCAACCTGCAACCTTCCTTGGTAGCTGAAAAGTGTCTGCACCATACAGGCCATTTATTCAAACTTGTTACATTGAGCAATCGTGGTACCCAGGTCTGGCCTACCGGATCTTCTTTCACCAATCTGGTGAATCAATACGCCTGCAGATATGAATCTGCTTCCGGGGAACCCGTTACCCAATCCGAAGTGCTTGAATTGTACCGACGTCTCATGCAGGATTTTAAAATTTGTTCTACAGAATTGCTCAACCAATGGGGGGAGAAAAAGGGTTATAGCATGGCACAAGGTCAGTAATCGGAACAAGCTTTGTTTTTCTTTTCTTTTTAATTCCCGTGAACAGCTTTCCTGTGCAATTCTAATTTTTGAGGTAAAAGGGGGCAGTTCTTAATTTTGGCGTAATTTCACGGCTCATTTAAAGCGAATAGGTATTATGGCTGAAGTGATATTAATGCCCCGGCTGAGCGATACGATGACGGAGGGGGTAATTGCCTCCTGGCACAAAAAAATAGGAGATCAGGTAAAGAAAGGAGATCTTTTGGCAGAAATCGAGACTGACAAAGCCACGATGGAACTCGAAAGTTATCAAAATGGCACTTTATTGCATATCGGAACCCCCAATGGAGGAAAGTTGCAGGTCAATGACTTGTTGGCCATCATTGGGGAGAAGGGAGAAGATGTTTCCAAACTTGTAGCGAAGCACAGTGGTGGCAACGCTCCCGTTAAAAATGAAACCCCTGCCTCAACTGCAAATCCTCCAACATCCAATCAAAATGATATGGCTGCTGCTGCCTCCGTCCATGCTGAGGAGGCTGTATTGATGCCTCGACTGAGTGATACCATGACAGAGGGGGTAATAGCATCCTGGCATAAAAATGTAGGCGATACAGTAAAGAAAGGGGATGTGCTGGCAGATATTGAGACCGACAAAGCCACCATGGAACTAGAGAGTTATAAAGATGGCATTTTATTGCACCAGGGTGCTCCGGCGGGAGCAACTGTTCGTGTCAATGATTTGTTGTGTATCATTGGAAAAGAAAATCTGGATGTATCGGCTATCATTGCATCCGTTTCCCGTGGGAATAGCACTCCTTCAGTTACCGCCCCTTCACCTGTTGTTGATTCACCCGTCAATTCTGCATCTCCTGTTGCGGAAGTTCAGGCGACCGGGGGCAGAGTTTTAGCTTCCCCACTGGCTAGAAAAATGGCTGCCGATAAAGGAATTGATCTCACACAGGTCAAGGGTTCAGGCGACAATGGTCGAATAGTTCGTCAGGACATTGAGTCTTATACGCCCACTGCTACCACAGCTGCAAAGGCTTCAGCTGCACCGGCTCCGGTAACGGTTTCCTCAGGGAGGGAAAGTTTTGAGGAAGTACCTGTGTCTCAAATGCGGAAAGTGATTGCTAGAAGATTGAGTGAGAGTTTGTTCACAGCACCCCACTTTTATCTTACGATGTCGATCGATATGGATGCTGCTGTAGCTGCCAGAGCCCGTCTAAATGATCAGGCTGCTGTAAAAATCAGCTTCAATGACATGGTAGTAAAAGCTACTGCGCTTGCGCTCAAACAACATCCCAAGGTTAACAGCAGTTGGCTGGGAGATACCATTCGCTACAACCACCACATACATATTGGAGTTGCTGTTGCAGTGGACGAAGGGTTATTGGTGCCTGTGGTACGATTTGCAGATGGAAAATCTTTGTCTGCCATTGGAGTAGAAGTAAAAACATTTGCCCAGAAGGCGAAGGATAAAAAATTGCAACCTGCCGACTGGGAGGGAAGTACTTTCACCATTTCAAATCTTGGTATGTTCGGCATTGATCAATTCACTGCCATTATCAATCCTCCTGATGCTTGTATTCTGGCAGTAGGTGGAATTTCACAAGTGCCGGTGGTTAAAAATGGTCAGGTTGTTCCGGGCAATGTTATGAAAGTAACCCTGAGTTGTGACCATCGAGTAGTAGATGGGGCTACCGGTGCCGCTTTCCTTCAGACCTTGAAGAATCTGCTGGAGGAGCCGCTGAGAATGTTGTTATAACCCTGTTAACTTTACCATTTAATTATCATCCCTGCTTTTGGCAGGGATTTTTTTTTGAGGAAATTGACATTGAAATCCTTTTGATGAAGCCATTATTGATAGCGATCATTATAGGTGTAGTAGGTTTAAATGGGTTCGGACAGGGTCTGGTTGTCAACGGAAATTTCGAGGACAGGAATACCTGCGTTGAATTTTTATCTAATTGTGCTCCGGAAGCCTGGTTTCGTTTTCCGTATGTAAAGTTACCACCCTCCCATCCGGCTCGAATTGCAGCCCATATGCACCATGAAAGTCTGGTGATGGACGATAAGTCCCGGGGTATTTCCGGCAGAACATACCTCTATACTAAATTGGTTTGTTCCGCAGAGCCCGGCAAAACTTATCGGTTCAGGTTATCTCTTTTGACCAATGGACATAGGTATGATCACTTGGATCTGGTTTTGAGTAAATATGAGCCACGCAGAAATTTTTCGGCCATACTTGCTGGAAGAATTGAAAGGCACCCGCTTATAATAACCCGATCTGCTTCCAAAGAGGATGATTGGATGGAAGCTTCGGTCGTATTCAAAGCAACCGGCGAGGAGCGATACCTCATGTTGGGCAATGCGTCAGCTAAGGCGTTGTCCTCTTCTCATAAGAATAACACCGAAAATCCCCTCATCATTTATGATATTGACAGCCTTTCTTTGATGCCCTCCGATAATAACTGGATTCCGTGTAATGAAGAAATAACTGAAAAAAAATTGTTATACCTTAATAATTATCGCCATTCAGATTTCAATTTTCTAGATGATGAGCCTGTCTGGGCTCCGAAAATCATTCCTGGTGCTTTTTCGGAAAGGGTCAAGGAGATTCCAGTTTTGCCTTCAACCCCAACCATTGCTGATACCCTCCTGATTCCAGATGTTTTATTTGATTTTGATAAGGGTACACTGAATAAGCAATTGCTGTATCGCATGGAAGAGACTCTTCAGTTAATTAAAGCGAAAAAATTTCGTACCATAGAAGTGGTCGGACATACCGATGACAGGGGGTCAATAACTTATAATGAGCAATTATCTGAATTACGTGCCCGTTCGGTAGCAAATTATCTGATTGATCAATTACAATTATCTTCAGCATTGATAACCATTAGAAGGATGGCGGCAAGCATACCTATCGCCCCCAATACTACGAATGAGGCCAGGCGCAGAAACAGAAGGGCTGAGATAATTTTGATTCGGTAAAACTTATTCTACCATCTTTCCTCTTCACAACCTATGGGTGCTCCGGGTGGAATGTCTTTGTGCACTGGCATGGGTACTTCCTTTGGATGATTAATTCGTTCAACAGCATAATTATAATGATATCCAAGTTCCGGCATATTCTTTTTGCCGGTGCAAAATTCTCTCAATTGTTTAAGTCTGCTAAGACAAATTGATTTAACTGCATAACCGGATTGATCATTTTGGTAAAGTGCTAACAGCCAGGTGAGAACCATTTGTTGTGTTTGTAATTGTACCTGTTTTTCCAAACCGGATTTCAAGGGTTTCATCCAGGTAGCCTGTATGATTGCATCTAGCAAATCGTCCCACCCGGGGGTATTGGCCATCGCTTTCTGCTGTACCAATCGATTGGCCCTTTCAGGATGAAAGAGGAACGCCAGTTCAAAATCAGCCAGAGCTTCAGCTGCAGCCAGTGCATCAAATGACATACCGGTTCGTTTATTGAAAAGTTCACCTGAATAAAATTGTGGGGGACGAGGGGGTATCAATTCAATTATATGGGAAGGTAGTGTAAGTACCTCAGGGGATAGGCAGCGCAAAGCAACACGAATGGCTTCTTGTTGCGTGGCAGTTGGTAGAATGGTAGGCTTATCCTGCTTATCTCCTCTCACGGAATAACTATAATTCATCCCCCCAATGAGTTTACAGGTAGCTTCCAACTGATAGCGGTGGTAGTTGTAAACAGGTACCAGTACTTCCTCCAGCTGTGCCATGGGAGTAAGTTGTCTGATGGCGTTTTCCGAAAATTGCTGGAGTGCTTTGTTTCGAACAGCCAGAACTGACTCCAGCTCTTTTGGCGCTTGTGTACCATTGTCCCATAAGTGTGCTTTGGGGTGCATACCCCCGGCAGCACGAGCATCCGCATCCGCAATGAACAACAAACCTTTGCCGACCGTTTCTTCCAACAGCTGTTGAAGTGACTGCGATTCACTGGTACCCGGAGAAAAATCTGTATATCCGTAACGGATGGCCTGTTTGTCCCACGCACCGATCTCATTGGTATAAACGGAAGAAAAATCAATGTTACCTGACTGGTCGAGTTGTACCTGGGGATGTGGGTAATCCATCACAGATGCTCGATTGTTGAAGCTGGATGCATAATTGTGTTGTAATCCCAGCGTATGGCCAATTTCATGCGCTGATAATTGTCTGAGTCTTTGTAATGCCGCATTTCTCATGGTTTCAGAAACCGGTTTTCCCTCTTTGTACGGCGATAGCAGACCGGTGAATATCAGGTAATCCTGCCTTACCCTCAAAGAGCCGAGGGTTACCTGGCCCTTGATGATTTCTCCGGTTCTGGGATCAGTGATGCTCATTCCATAGCTCCAGCCACGCGTAGAACGATGAACCCAATTCACTACATTGTATCTTATGTCCATCGGATCTGCTGAATCGGGAAGCATTTTAATTACAAAAGCATTTTTAAAACCGGCAGCTTCAAATGCCTGGTTCCACCAACTTCCTCCTTCCAGCAAAGCACTGCGGATGGGTTCCGGGGTTCCATTATCCAGGTAGTAAACAATGGGTTTTACTGCTTCACTAACAGCCGCCAGTGGGTCTTTTTTCACTAATCTGTGTCGGGTAATGTATAGCTGGCGAATGGGATCTGAAAAAGGGGTACTATAATCAAAATAACTAATCGAGTTGTATCCACTTCGGATGTCATACCTGCGGGGTTGATAGTTGTTGTCGGGTAATTGAATGAAGGAGTGGTGCATGCGAAGGGTGATGGCTTCGGGACTCGGTACAACGGATTGAATGAATCTACCGGCATCCGCACCACCTGTATAAGTAATGATTGACTCCCATTCAGAATTGAGCGGGAAATTTCTGGTATTCGGAAGATAAATAGCAGAGCGAGCTTCATTGTAGGTATAAGTACCTTGTTTCATCATACGCAAGCGATCAGTTACCTGCATCGCATCGCGCAGGAAAAATGAAGTAGCATCTACCAGCAATTGACCATTCTCCTCTTCTTCAATGGTAAAGCTGGCGATGGCAGATTGCGCAAAGGATTCAGCCACTGCTTTTTTCTCTCTCGGGTCATCAGAGGATGCACGGTAGCTGTAGTTAGGCTCAATGAGCAAAAGTTTTTTCCCTACCCGGTGAAAACTAACAATACGACTATCTCCGATCAATCCTCTGTCCAGGCCGATATCATTTGACCCAAGTCCGGCAGGCAAGCTATTGACATATAAAAATTCAGTTCCGGTTTTATTGACCAATAACCAGATTTTTCCGGTGGCGCCGTCCCAGAAAAAAGGAAAGAAGCCATCATATCGAACATATTTAGCAGTTTTCTCAGAAAGTTTGGAGTTGTTTTGAGACTGAAGGTTGATTGTTGCCAACAGGCAGATGAAGATGAGGGTTGTGCGCATGATTTATGTTCTTGGATAAAAGATAAATATGTGGAGGTAAAAAAAATCCGGAAAACAATTTTGTTCTCCGGATCATTCAGTTAAAAACCCTGCTTAGCTGTTGCTGCTTTCCGGTGAAGGTGGTGGTGCCGGAGTTGGCGCAGGGGCAGGAGCAGGTACAGGAATCGGAGCCGCTACCGGAGCGGGTTTCGGCGCAGCCGGTTTTTTAGCCGGAGCCTTCTTTTTTGCTGCTGGTTTTTTTGCTACGGGTTTTTTCGCGGCAGGTTTTTTTGCTGCTACTTTTTTCTTTGGAGCCACTTTCTTTTTTACTGCTGGTTTTTTTGCTGCTACTTTTTTCTTAGCAGGTGTTTTCTTTTTGGCAGCAGGTTTTTTCGCTGCTGCTTTCTTTTTGGCTGCCGGTTTCTTGGCAGCTGCTTTCTTTTTGGGTGCTACCTTTTTGGCAGCTGATTTTTTTTTGGTTGCTTTTGCCATGGTGATCTTAGTTTAGTTGGTTTTATAACTGATGAAAGTTAGAAAAAAATATTTTCGTTTTGACAAATTGTCTGATATAAATTTATTATTTCCTCTTCCAAAAAAGTGTCTGGAGTTGGCATGGCGAAAAGCTTTGTGGCTATGAGCAGGAAACCTTGTAAAGACTAATAACAGTTTACATTGTATCTCCGTGGCGAAAGAGCTAATTTTGACGAATGAAAAGAACAGTAGTTTTGGGCGCATCTGACAATCCATCCCGGTATAGTTTTCTTGCTGTTGAGCGTCTTTTAGAAAAAGGTCATCCTGTTGTAGCTGTTGGAAAAAGAGAGGGAAAAATCAAAAATACACCCATCTTAATCGGACAACCCATTGTAAATGATGTAGATACAATTACCCTTTATCTAAATCCTTCTTTACAGGCGGCATCTTATGATTATATCTTCCAGTTACAACCCCGCAGGGTGATTTTTAATCCCGGAACCGAGAACCCTGAGTTCGAAGAGGCGCTTCGCAATAAGGGCATCGAACCCGTGGAAGCTTGTACACTGGTGATGCTGGCCTCGGGTTTGTATTGATTGCTTCCCATTCAAAACAAGTCTTTACACTCTTTAGCTGCCCCATCCCTCCCGATCAAGACTTCGGTAGTGGATGGCTTCAGCCAGGTGGTGGGTTTCAATCTTAGCTGTTCCCTCCAGATCTGCTATGGTTCGGCTTACTTTGAGAATGCGATCGTATGCCCTGGCACTTAGGTTTAGTTTTTCCATGGCATTTTTTAACAGCCTTTCTCCCGATTCTCCGATACCACAGTAGGAGCGTAGTAACTGACTATTCATTTGTGCGTTGGCATAGATACCTGCATGTTTTTTATATCGTTCATTCTGAATTTTCCGGGCAGTCATCACCCGTTCAAGAATGGTGGCTGAACTTTCAGCCGGCTGTTGTTGGCTGATTTCAGCATACGAAACGGGAGTTACTTCAACGTGGAGATCAATTCGGTCAAGCAGTGGTCCGGAAACTTTGTTCAGGTACTTTTGAACGGATCCCGGTGGACAGGTACATTCTTTTTCAGGGTGATTGAAGTAGCCGCAGGCGCAGGGATTCATGGAGGCAATCAGGACAAAGTTGGCAGGGAAATCAAGTGCCATTTTCGCTCGGGAGATGGTTACTTTTCTTTCTTCCATTGGTTGGCGCATTACTTCCAGAACCGTTCTTTTGAATTCAGGTAGTTCATCCAAAAAAAGAACTCCGTTGTGTGCCAGTGAAATTTCACCCGGCTGGGGTGTTCCTCCCCCCCCTACCAATGCCACATCTGAAATGGTATGGTGCGGAGCCCGGAAAGGTCTCTTACTTATGAGGGCACATTTTTCGGGAAGCCTGCCGGCAACACTGTGAATTTTCGTTGTCTCCAGTGCTTCCTGCATACTAAGCGGAGGAAGGATAGTGGTAAGCCTTCGTGCCAACATCGTTTTTCCCGCCCCCGGCGGCCCGATTAGCAACACATTATGTCCCCCCGCTGCTGCAATCTCCATGGCCCGCTTGATATTTTCCTGACCTTTGACCTCGCTAAAATCGAAGTCATCCGTGGTAGGTTGGTGGGAAAAAATTTCTTTGGTGTTAACGATTACGGGGCGCAGGCTTTCTACTTCCCGGATGAACTCTACTACTTCCCGGAGATGTGAAACTCCATATACAGAAAGGTCTTCCACCATAGCAGCTTCCCGGGCATTTCCGATGGGTACAATCAAACCTGAAAATCCCTCTTTTTTTGCCTGCAAAGCCATAGGCAATGCTCCTTTGATGGGTTGCACCGAGCCATCCAATCCCAATTCTCCCATAACGACATAATCAGTCAGTCTTTCGGGATTTTCCAATTGCTCACTGGCAGCCAATACCGCCAAAGTTATCGGGAGGTCAAAGGCAGAGCCGGTTTTTCGAATATCCGCAGGTGCAAGATTGACAATGATCTTGGTTCGGGGCATGTGGTAATCATTTGTTTTGATAGCACTCTCCGTTCGTTGCAGACTTTCCCTTACGGCATTGTCCGGCAACCCAACGATGTGGTATCCTTGTCCCATACTAACATTCACTTCTATGGCAATGGAAATAGCTTCCACTCCAAATACAGCACTCCCAAAAGTTTTTACAAGCATTGTTCTTCTTTACATTTCTAAAGTATTGTCGTCTTAGGGGCACAAGGTAGTGGAAGGAGAATGCTGCTACTTCAGTGTTTATACGGATAAAAACTACCGTTAAAACACCGAATAAGTTGAGGTGTAATTACGGTAGTTCTTAATGATTGTATTTACTATGTCAGCGCCGAATCCAGGGTTTAGTGAAAACACAATAACCTGAATAAGTTATTGAACGGGAAGTCGTATCCGTTAAAACACCGATTATTTAATCCGTGTTTTAACTGAATAAAAAAAGTGGTTTCTGCATAGCATTAAAGCTGCCGAAGTAAATCGAGAACGCCTTCCTTTTGTAAAATCAGGTAGCCCAGGCGGTCATTGCTGATGCCGGGCTTGAGTTGGTAGCTGAATTGTAATTCTCCGTCGGCAACAGATGTTTCAAAATAGCGAAATTGAACATTGGAATATTGCCGGAGGGTAGTGCCAATCTCATACAAATGCGTGGAGAGAATAAAAAGACTGTTTCGCTTCTTGCTTAGTCCTTCCATGACCACAGTACTGCAGCGAATGGCATCCTCCTGGTTGGTGCCTTTAAATAATTCATCAATCAGTATGAGCCATTTATTCCCAAGGTTGACTGTTTCAATAGTATTTTTGATGCGCTGCACTTCATTGAAGAAGTAACTCTCCCCCTTAATAAGATTATCACTCACCTGAATATTACTTAGAATACCATTCAATAGTGCAATCTTCATGTTTTTTGCAGGCACTCCCATGCCAATATGTGCGAGGTAAGCGGCAATGCCAATCGCTTTGATGAAAGTGCTTTTGCCCGCCATGTTCGCGCCGGTAAGAAAAATAAAATTTTCAGATTGATTCAGCCGGATATCATAGGGAACAGGAACTGGCAATAACAGATGAAATAGACCCTCTGCTTCCAGAAAAGGTGTTTCAGCATTGGTTACTTCAGGGAAATGGAGTCCCAACTGATTGCCCGCAATCGCCATACTTTGATAGGCATCCAACTTGTGATAGATATCTATCAGTTCAAACAAATCATTTTTATATCGCTGGCGCAGGAAGTTGCCCAGTTCAAGAATCAATTTGGCTGAACATTGTTTTTTATCCGTCACCAATAGTTTAACGGTTTCCTCCCTTCTAAGTAAATGACGGATGCGATCTCGCCAACTCAACAAAAGTTTACTATTGCTATCTTCTAACAAATCACTGATGACATTCATGCCCTTGACAAAATCAATAGCGTGTTCTACTGTGTATCTGGTCAAGGAAAAATCCGTAGCAGAGATAAATTGGTAAAGGAGACTGTCAAAATTTCCCGGATGACTGGGTAAACGGTCAATCGGAGTATCGTAAAACTTTTCCAGTACCATGATAGTACCATTCGAAATTTGTTTGGGCCATTTATTGAGAACAGATGTCAGATTTTGAAGTGTTACCTGCGTATCAATGATGGCGGAAACTGAATTAAGGGGTTTTGATAAAAACATACGCAGGTATTCCCTGCCCTCATTGGTCTGAGTGAAGTTCAGCCGCTGAAAGACCGATTGTTCTGCATCAGGATGAAAAATGGAAAGATCGATCAGGGTAGTATTATCTGCTTTCATTTCTTGCGGACCTCAATAGCCCTCTCAACAAATCTACAAAATTGAAAGGGATATACAGGGCAGTGATTGGTTAGTCTTCGAAATGAATCGAAAAAACAACCATCCTGGAAAAGATTCTGTCGATGACATTAGAATACTTCAGCGCCGGATCGGGTCGGTGCAGATTGGCCAATCCATTGCTGATTTTAATTTCGGGGGAGATGGTTACAAAAGGAAGATAAAAATTAAAACCGAGCCCCAACTCATATCCATAGTCTGTTCTGCTGAGTTTGATCAGATCCAGATTGCTTCTGGCAGTGGAGTTACTGGAAAGGTCTATGTCGTACTTTAAACCGGCCATCATATAAGTTCGGAAATTCTTGATGCGGTCGGAATTGAATTTAACCTGAAAGGGAAAGCTGACAATGGTGGCGGGTAAAGTCTGCAACTGATTGAGCCCTTCACCTGGCGCAGTTGTTTTCAAAGTGTAAGAGAGGTATTTGGCACCTCCAATAACAAGCAGCGGATTGATGCGAAACTGAAAATGGTCATTTAGCCGCGCAGTTGCCAGCAATCCCATGGTAACACCCCCGCTTTTGCCTGGTTCAGCAACTATGATGCTGTCTGTCTGAATAAAAGCAGGAGCGCGTGTAAAATTCAGGAAGGTGCTGTTGTAACCCAATGAAAGACCAAAATAGTAGGTCATGTCATCATGGTAAGGTCGATAAACTTCTTTCATGTATTGAGCATGAAGACCGCCATCGGCAACAAAAAATAATATGACCGGAAAGATTACTTGCTTCCGCAGTAAATGGTACATATACCAAAGCTCAGTTTTTTCAGGTAAGTATTGCTGAAACCGGCATTGCGAAGAATTTGCAGAAATTGTTCTCCTTCGGGAAACGCCTGAACACTATTGTTTAAGTATTCATACGCTTGTTGATTGCGTGCCAGTAATTTGCCTGCAACCGGAGCAGCATTTTTCATGTACCAAGCATACAACTGCTTGAAGCCCCATCCGGATGGACGCGAGAATTCCAAAACAACTAATTTCCCTCCCGGACTCAACACCCGATGCATTTCCTGTAAACCTTTTAATAAGTTTTGAAAATTACGAACGCCAAATGCTACGGTAACAGCATCAAAGTTGTTGTCAGGAAATTGGAGCTGTTCGCTATCTCCGTATGTAAGGTCAATGGCATGGGTTAAATTCATCTCTTCCACTTTTTTCCTGCCCAAAGCCAGCATACCCTCTGAGATATCTATACCGGTAATGTGTTGGGGGTGAAGCTGCCGGTAGGTCATGATGGCTACTTCAGCAGTACCTGTAGCTACATCCAAAACTTTTGCAGGGTGTACCGATTTTAGTTCATTCAATGCCTTTTTTCTCCAGATAAGATCGATTCCTCCACTCAATAGTCGATTGAGCAAATCATATCTTTCGGCAATATCATTGAACATGCCTGCCACCTGGTCTTTTTTCTCCAGGGTGCTTTGTTCGTCGGGAACAATTATATCATGTGCAAACTTGTCCATATCTCGCGAAGATATTGATTTTAACGGGCTGCCTTCGATAAGACTCCCCTTTTGGCTGATTAATAGGTTAATGTTTCGCAAATTTTATCATCTATTTCTGATTTTAGTTTTTCACCTCTTATTCCTCCACCTTGTTATCTTCGTAAAGTGAAAGCCCGTATTTATAAATCTACCGGTAGCTGGTATCTCGCCAAGGGCGCTGATGGCCAGTTTTATCAGGCCCGCGCAAGAGGTGTATTTAAAGTAGATGGGATCACTTCCACCAATCCGATTGCTGTAGGAGACGAGGTAGAGATTGTTCTGGAAGTAGGAGAAGAAGGTTCGGCTGTTATCACTGAAATTGCAGATAGGAAAAACTATGTAGCAAGGGTTTCACCCCACAACAAACACCAGCATCATATCATTGCCAGCAACCTCGACCAAAGTATTTTGTTAGCCACTCTAATTTCGCCCAAAACTTCTCAGGGTTTCATTGATCGTTTTCTGGTTTCTTCAGCTTCTTTCCACCTTCCCGCCATTCTCGTATTCAATAAATCAGATTTATATCGGAAAAAAGAAATGACATTGTACGAGCGATACCGTGAAATTTATGAAGCAGCAGGTTATACGGTTCATCTCATCAGTGTAGAAAAAAGAAACGGACTAGAACCGGTCAAGTCACTCCTCGCTCAAAGAACAACTTTACTGAGTGGCCACAGTGGTGTGGGGAAGTCTTCATTTATCAACGCCCTTTTTCCCGATTTTCAGCTTCGAACATCTGAAGTAAGTGACTGGAGTGGAAAGGGTTTGCATACGACTACTTTTGCCGAGATGTTTGATCTTCCCGGAGGAGGCAGCTTGATTGATACCCCTGGTTTGCGGGAATTTGGTTTGGTAGATATCAGTCGCCAGGAACTTTCTCATTACTTTCCTGAGATGTTGAAACTATTACCCAGTTGTCGATACAACGATTGCATGCACATCAATGAATCGGATTGTGCAGTAAAAGCCGGTTTGGGGAATGGAACTGTTTCTGAAGAAAGATACATCAGTTACAGAACCATCCTTGATTCTATTGTTGATAAATCTTATTGATTAAATTTTTAGCTTACTCTTTTTTGATGCAATCTGAATCGCTTTTTTGTCACCTGCCAGAATTCTTTCTGCACCAACATTTCTTCCGGGAGGACAACCGGATTTTCGTTTGCCCAGAATACCACAGGACTCAAACATAGCGGTAAAGACAAGCAGTAAAACAACAATGAGCAATTTATTCATTTCTCAAGAATTTGCATCCGCCGAAACATCGGTTGCCTGATCATACCAGCTGGCATATTGGGTATAATTGTGCGCAATGCGGTTGATCTCTCCGCTGATCAGCTCCTTTGATACTTCTTTCACTTTGCGGGCAGGTACTCCTGCATAGATAGAACCGGCTTCAACAATGGTTCCTTCCAGCAAAACTGCTCCGGCAGCGATGATAGAATTGCTGTGCACCACACATTCATCCATTACAATAGCCCCCATTCCAATCAAAACATCATCATGTATGGTACAGCCATGAACGAGGGCCAGATGACCAATAGAAACATTGTTTCCAATGCGTGTCGGATGTTTCTGATAAGTACAGTGTATAACTGCTCCATCTTGAACATTGACCCTATTTCCCATATGGATATAATGAACATCTCCTCTTACTACTGCATTGAACCAGATGCTGCATTCATCGCCCATGACTACTTCACCCACGATAGTTGCATTGGGAGCAAGGAAGCACCTTTCTCCAATAACTGGTATTTTACCGGGAAGAGAGAGAATCGTTGCCATAGCATTTTTTCTCTGTGAAGATACTTCTATTCGGTTAATTTTGCCTACTGCACTAACCTTCATCTGAACCCTGCAAACAAAGGAATGAATCTTCGTCAACTTTTTCAGCAACACCTGGCGCCAACTTCTTCTGCTCCCATGAACATAGAAATGGTAAAGGCCGAGGATGTTTTTTTGTGGGATGCTTCCGGCAAAAAATACATTGACCTGATAGCAGGCTTTAGTGTAAGCAACATTGGTCATTCACATCCCGCAGTTGTAAAAGCAGTACAGGAACAAGCAGCCCGGCACATGCATTTGATGGTTTATGGAGAATTGATTCAATCACCGGTTGTATCCTACGCCCGGCTGCTTACAGCGCATTTGCCGGCTGAACTGAACTGTATTTATTTTACCAACAGTGGTTCAGAAGCAACGGAGGGTGCCATGAAGCTGGCAAAAAGAGCTACCGGTCGCACACGCATCATAGCATTTGATCAAGCATATCATGGCAGTACCCAGGGCGCCCTTAGTCTGATGGGCGATGAATATTGGCGTAGGTCATTCAGGCCGCTGCTACCGGATGTCCATCATTTTTCTTATGGATCAGCAGAAGTACTTTCAGCTATTGATTCAAGAACTGCTTGTGTAATCATGGAAACAGTACAGGCCGAGAGCGGGGTAAAGAAACCTAACCCTGCATGGCTGCAGCAAATAAGAAAAAAATGTGATGAAACAGGCACTCTACTGATATTAGATGAAATCCAAGCGGGATTTGGAAGAACAGGCACCCTCTGGGCATTCGAACAAGTGGGTATTCAGCCGGATGTTTTGTTGCTGGGCAAGGCCCTGGGTGGTGGAATGCCACTCGGTGCTTTCATTTCCTCCAGAGAACGAATGCATCTATTAAGCCATCAACCAGTATTGGGACATATAACAACTTTTGGAGGGCACCCGGTTTCTTGTTCTGCAGGAATGGCTGCCATGGAAGTGTTGTTGTCTTCGGGATGCATCGACCAGGTCAGCCAAAAAGAAAAATTATTACTCCGGCAATTGCGCCATCCGGCAATTCAATCCATTCAATCAGCCGGTCTCTGGATGTCGCTGCAATTTGCATCAGCCACCCTGAACCAACAAATTGTTCATCAATGTGTAAAAAACGGATTGCTGACTGATTGGTTCATCTTTGCCCCCGATCGCTTACGCATTGCTCCTCCACTGACCATGAATGAAACTGTTTTACTGGAAGCATGCGATACTTTATTACAGAGCATTGATGAAGTTCTGGCAACAAATGGCTAAAGCCTTCAGCAGTCCTTACCTATTTCCATTCTACAGTATCTGCTATAGAGGAGTTCGTATTGAGGGACGATTTTACTGATATCAAAACGACAGGCATGTTGGTAAGCTTTTTCCTTCATTTCAGCCAGGTAGCTGTTGTTGCTTAAGAGTTGAATTGCATATTGGCTCATGGCTGCTACATCTCCTACCTGCGTTAGAAATCCGGTACTGCCATGAACATTGATCTCTGCAAGTCCGCCTGCATCTGAACTGATAACTACTACCCTTGCCGCCATGGCTTCCAATGCAGCCAAACCAAAGCTTTCATACTCGGAGGGCAGCAGAAATAAATCACTTACTGCTAAAATATCTTCCATTTGCTCTTGTTTGCCTAAAAAACGTACCTGGGCATCCACTCCATAATGTCTGCACAATTCTTCTGCTGCATGTCTTTCCGGTCCATCACCTACCATCAACAGTTTAGCCGGCATCGCTTTTACAACTTCAGCAAAAACCTTGATAACATCGTCAACCCTTTTTACCTTCCGAAAATTAGAGGCATGAATAAGTATTTTTTCATGATCAGGGGCAATTACCTGTCTGAATGCCTCCAGCGGTTTTTTATCGAAACGATTTACATCCACAAAATTGTAGATCACTTCAATTTCTTTTTTGATATCAAAAAATCGATATGTCTCTTCCCTTAAGTTTTGGGAAACGGCTGTAATGGCATCACTTTCATTGATGGAGAAAGTTACCACCGGCTCATAGGTTTTATCTTTTCCTACCAGGGTGATATCGGTTCCATGAAGGGTGGTTATTACAGGTACGTTTCTTCCATTTTTTTGCTTCACGATTTGTTTTGCCATGAATGCAGCAGATGCATGGGGAATTGCATAGTGCACATGAAGCAGATCAAGATCATGGTTGATGATAACATCTACCATGGTACTTGCTAATGCCAGTTCATAAGGCGGATAATCAAACAAGGGGTAAGTAGGGACTCTCACTTCATGGTAGAAAATGTTGGCATTGAAAACATTCAATCTCACCGGCTGCTGGTAGGTAATGAAATGAACCTGATGGCCTTTGTCAGCAAGGGCTTTACCTAATTCTGTGGCCAGCACACCACTGCCGCCAAAAGTAGGGTAACATACAATTCCAATTTTCATGTTTCAGCAGTTTAGCGGAGTTACCGATTTGAAGTCAATCTTGTTTTCTGTTGCGATGATACCAATTCTTTATATTTATGGCATGAAAAAAACTGCCATTATCTTGTTGCTGCTGCCCTTCCTCTCACAAGCCCAGCCCGACCCCGATTCCCTCTTCATCAAAAAAATATCCGATGACATTCTAAGCAATGGTAAGGCCTACGAACTATTGCGCCAACTTACGAAGGAAATAGGAGGTCGCTTATCCGGTTCACCCCAGTTTGCCAAGGCAGTTAGCTGGGGCAAATTTACCATGGAAATGATTGGCCCCGACCAAGTTTTTTTACAAAAGTGCCTGGTGCCGCATTGGGAAAGGGGTGGAATCGATTCTGCCTCCGTAATTTCTTTGAACAATCAACCTATTTATAAAAAATTAGATGTACTGGCTTTGGGCAATTCAATTGGCAAAGGCACTGTTTCTGCTCCATTGTTAGCAGTGGCTGATTTTGCTGAATTAGAAAAAAGAAGGGACAGCGTTGCCGGAAAAATAGTTTATTTCAACAAAGGGTTTGATCCCACAAACATCGATCCGGGTGTTTCTTATGGCCAGACCGGTATCTATAGGAGAAATGGTCCGAGCATGGCTGCAAAAATGGGTGCTGTCGGTGTGATGATTCGATCCTTAACAGAATCATATGCAAATGATCCGCATACCGGCGCCATGACTTACAATGATTCATTTCCCCGCATACCTGCCATCGCTGTCGGACCCCGTGATGCAGATGAACTTTGGCAACTATCGCGCCAGTCAAAGCTTATCGTTCGTATGTCAACACATGGAAAATTTTTGCCCGATACCATTGGGCACAATGTTGTGGGCGAATTAACCGGTATTGAGTTTCCTTCTGAATACATTACAGTTGGGGGGCATCTCGATAGCTGGGATGTCAATGAAGGAGCTCACGATGACGGTGCAGGGGTTGTTCAAACCATCGAAGTGATGAGGGTATTGAAGGCATTGGGATATAAGCCCAAGCGCTCCATTCGTTTTGTTTTGTTTGCCAACGAAGAGAATGGATTGAGGGGTGGAACTGAATATGCCAAGGAAGCGGTTGCAAAAAAAGAAAAACATGTTTTTGCCCTTGAGAGTGATGCCGGCGGCTTTACGCCCAGAGGTTTCTCTGTGAGTGGTCTTACATCTGCACAACTGGAACGGATGAGATCATGGCTCAAATGGCTTCAGGTTTATGGTGTCACTGAAATAGCTACCGGTGGGGGCGGTGCAGACATATCGCCCTTGAATCGCTCAATGTCGACCCCCGTTTGTGGCTTTGAGCCTGATCCGCAACGTTACTTTGATTACCACCATGCCCGAACTGATGTTTTTGAGAATGTCAATAAGCGGGAATTACTTCTAGGAGCCGTCAATATGGCTGCATTGATTTATCTGGTAGATAAATATGGACTTTGATTCGGGAATGCATCAACCTGCATAGAGCAAGAAGATAGAAGGTTGCTTGTGAAAGTCAAGCCCGACCTTCTTCCACTCACCAATGCTTCGGGTGATGATTTTCTCTAAAGGACCAGTTAAATTGGCTGCCACACAAAAAAGTGTCTGTTGCCTGCAGGTGGATATAATGTCATTGATCAAGGCATGGTTTCGATAGGGAGTCTCGATAAAAATTTGTGTCGCATTCTCTTTGGCAGAAATTGTTTCCAATTCCTTGATTTTTTTCTTTCTATCGGTAGCATCAATGGGGAGATAACCATGAAAAGAAAAATGCTGACCATTCATGCCGGATGCCATGAGTGCAAGTAAAATAGAATTTGGGCCTACCAATGGGGTTACTTTATAGCCGTTTTCTTGAGCTGCCCGCACCAGTAATTGACCCGGATCGGCAATTCCGGGACAACCCGCTTCACTGATAATTCCAACCCGTTGCCCATTCTTTAACGCAGACAGCAATGTTTTGATTTGCTTTTCACCTCCTGATTCAATTAAATGCCATTGATGGTCATCAATGACTATTTCCTTCCAAAGTTTTTTAACAAAACGCCTGGCTGACCTTTCATTTTCTACGAGAAAAACAGAACAACCGGCAACAGCTTTTTGAACATAAGTTGGGATTGTATGAATCGCCTCTTCATCCAGATAACAGGGAATTAAATAAAGCTGTCCGACAGATTTTGATTCACTCATAATTCATCGGTTACACTGGGAGTATTGGTAGAATCTGATTTTTTGAGGGACTGCATACTGATGGTAGCAGCAATCACGGCGTAGGAGGGAGCCAATATCCAACCAATTACCGGCAGAAGGTGCATGAGATAAAAAACCATTCCATTGCCTATGGCAAGGCCTTTGTGTTGAGCGACGTAGCTGATGCTGTTTGGTACGCTCATCTTCATCCTCTCCATGGAATAATCAATCATTGCAAATCCATAATAATAAAATTCAATCAGCAAGGCCATAAAGGGTGTCAGCCAGCCAATGAGGGGAATGAAGCTTACCAATAAGATGGTTAATACATATATCGTTTGCCAAAATCCATTCCTTATTGCCAAAAAAATACCACGCCTCATGTCATGCAGCAATTGTGATGAGTTGAATGGATACTCCTTTCCATCTAAGATGGACTGAGTTTTTTCGCTGAGATAAGAAAAGATGGGGGAACCAACAATCAGGAAAAAATATTTGAAAAGAGAGAAATAAAACAACAAAGAAATCAACCAAACCAATAAAGTACCCATGGCCAATAAAAAACTCAGTGAACCGCTGTTCAAGCGTTCTATCCATGACCGCAACCCTGTTTTCAGAATGAACCACTCAATGAAAGCCGAAGAAGTCTGGCTGAAATAAATAAAACTAACAACAAACAATACGGCATAAAGAAGGCCGGGCAGAATGATCCATTTCCAAAGCTTTTGCTCCCGGATGAATCGGTGTGCCTGAAAGTAGGCCTGGATAGATAATATGATGTCTTTGAGCAAGGGTTTGTTTTATTTGAGATATCTAAAGATATAACTCAACCTGGGTGTAAAGTTGGCGATTTCCGGCCAGATTAAAATTTAGGACATTTTATTGGTCGTTCGTCTGAGGGGCGGCGTACATAAATGAGAGAAACTTCTATGCCCCCGCGGTTTTGAGATGCAGTTTGTAAGGTAGAAGTAGTAAGGTCATAACTTACTCCGATTCGCAAGTCATTGAACTCCAGTCCGACATAAGGTATCAGTGCATCATTGAATCTGACCCAGCTACCTGCGTATAAACTCACAGGTTTATCTGCGGTTGGGTTGGCTGAGAATTGAAAAGCCCCTCCTGCAACAGTCGAACTCGTTCCTCCCTGCCTCATGTGAATGGCACTTGCATGCAGTGTGGTAGAGGGCGACAAAGAAAAATACGCTCCGCCATGTATGGTGGTACGGGGATTCAAAACAAAAGTGTTGCCAGTGAAATTCTGACGGGGTCGATTGATGTGGTACATGCTAACCCCCAAATAAAAATTATTCCTGTCACTGGTGCTGCCATTGTATAAAAATCCGGCATTGAGGTCAATGTATTTGGTGGAGAGGGTAGCTCCATAAAAAGTCTCTGCCGAGATGCCCGTAAATCCGTTAACAGTCAATTGATCTTCAAAATTGAGGACAGAAGTGTTGATTAACATATTGGCATACGACAATTGAAAACCTGCTCCTATCTGGTGATTGCCGTCTTCATCCAGCCCTTTGTGGTAAGCTGTGGACACAGAACCAAAATTAAAAGCAACCGCCCCATTGGCACTTTTATCAGCATATCCTGAAAAGCCTAGCCCCCAATTGTCGTTGTTGGGAATATTGTTTTTGAACAGATGGAAGTCTGCTGAAAAGGCGGTTGTGATATAAGCGTTGTTGATAGTTGGCCACTGGTTGCGGTGGTTACCTGTAATACGGTAGGTACCATTGAATTTTCCCGTCAGGGCAGGGTTCAAAGTAAGGGGGGAGGCAAAGAATTGGGAGAAATGAGGATCCTGCGCCAGCAGACTACCGGAGAAAAAAATGCTGCAAATGATGACTCCGGCCCTTTTCATTTTCACTAATGGGGAATGAAATTACAAAAAATGCCTTGGAATTCAGCATTTAAAAGCTCCCGTGGCTTTTTTAACAGTCTTTTATTGTTGCGACTTAGTTCCAAAAGCAAGGTCACCGGCATCTCCCAGTCCGGGAACGATGTAGCCCTTGGCTGTTAATTCATCATCAATGTCGGCGCACCATATCTGTATTTTGTCGCCACATTCACGTTGTATCATTTCAATGCCCTCATTACATGCGATGGCACAAACAACGTGGATATCGCGGGGAATGCCTTCATTTCTGATGTAATCTATTGTTTTGATGATGGAGGCGCCGGTTGCCAGCATCGGATCACTGACGATAACGATTCTATCTTCCAGAGACGGACAACTCATGTATTGCATGCAAATTTCAAAGCTACCGTCGTGGTGGTGTTTCCTGTATGCGGAAATAAAAGCATTATCTGCCTTATCAAAAAATTGTAACATACCGGCATGCATAGGTAATCCTGCTCTTAAGATGGTGGCCAGTACAGGTTGTGACTCTAATACCTTGCTTTCATGAATACCGAGTGGAGTCCTGGTTTCCTGGATTTTCCAGGGTAAAACTTTGCTGATTTCCAGCGCAGCTGCCTGGCCAATTCTTTCCAGGTTGGTGCGGAAGCGCATCCGATCATTCTGAACCTGAACATCACGTAATTCAGCAACCCAGTTGCTGACAAGCGAATGTTGGTTGCTAAGATTAACTAACATGGCAACAGTTGTTTGGTTGAGTTCAAAACTACTGGCAATCTTTTATTTAATAAAAAATAATCAGTCTATTTCTTTGGCTCTGGTGATGAATTCGAACCTGTCTGCATCAAAAAGTCCCTGATCACTTAATTTGATATGTGGAATTACCAGCAAAGCCATAAAGCTCAAAGTCATGAAAGGTGCTGAAAGTGAACTGCCCATTTGTTTGGCCATCAGATCCAGTGCAGTATAAGCTTCTGCTACCCGATATCCCTCCTCGACACTCATCAATCCGGCCACCGGCAAAGGCAGCAGTTGGTAATCAGCAATCTTACTTCCCCGAACACAACAAACACCTCCTTTGTTGTCTGCAACCAGTTGTATGGCCCTTGCTAGGCTATCATCATCTACACCTACTGCTACGATGTTGTGACTATCGTGGGCTACGGAAGATGCGATGGCCCCCGTATGTAATCCGAAACCGTGAACCATTGCTATCGCAGGTGAAGCAAGTCGATACCTGTTGACCACTGCAATTTTTAATACATCATTTGAGGGATCACTTACAAAACAATCATTTGATTTTTTTCCCTTGAAAAAAATCTGTTGGGTGATTAGTTGTCCATCCAGTGCCCCAATAACAGGAATATGGCCTTCCTCATCTGTGGAAAAATTATTCTGGTGCAATGCCAGTTCAGAAGGTCTTATTTTAACAGGATAAAACGGTTGTTCCGGCAACGAGGTTTTGACAGATGGAATCAATGTTCTTCCACCTTCTGCGACCAAAATACCATTGATATAAGTCGCCTCTACTTTGAATTGAGTTAAGTCGCCGACAACAATCAAATCAGCAGGGTCACCCACCTGCAAGAGTCCGACCCCCATGCTGTAATGATGAACAGGATTAACACAAGCTGCTTGCAATACATGAAACAAGGGTATTCCTTTTTGTATCGCACGAGAACAAAGCCGGTTGATGTGGCCTTCCACCAGACTATCCGGATGTTTATCATCACTGCAAAACATGATTTGTTCAGGATGGTCTTTCAGTAAGTGTATAAGTGCCTCAAAATTTTTAGCAGCACTTCCTTCCCGAATAATGATTTTCATTCCCCTTCGTAGCTTGTCCAACGCTTCCTCTGCAGTAAAGCATTCGTGGTCGGTGGAAATACCTGCTGCAATGTACCGACCTGCATCCTCCCCTTTCAACCCGGGGGCATGTCCATCTACCGGTTTCCCCAGTTTTTTGGCAGCCGCAATTTTTTTCAATACTTCCGCATCACCCTGTAAAACACCCGGAAAATTCATCATTTCACTCAAGTAGTAAATGTCTTTTCTCTCAAGTAATTTTTCAACTGCATCACTGTTCAGTTCGGCCCCCGCGGTTTCAAAAACGGTGGCAGGAACACAACTGGGTGCCCCAAAATGAAACTTGAAAGGTACTTGTTGCCCATTGTGGATCATGAATTCCACGCCTTCCATACCGCAAACATTGGCAATCTCGTGCGGGTCACTGATGGTTGCTACCGTGCCATGAACTACTGCCAGTCGCGCAAATTCTGCCGGTACCAGCATGCTGCTCTCAATATGAACATGGCTATCAATGAAACCCGGCAGTAAATAAGGGGCATCCGGTTCAGGAGACTGTTTGATTTCAATTATCTCTTTGATTAGACCATCAACCAGCAAAATTTCAGCGTAATGAATGGTTTTTCGCAAGCAATCCACCCGATTACCCTTGATTGAATAGGTTGATTCTTTCATGAATTATAGTTGATGTATGAACTTTAACAGCCGCTTATTGTTGTTAAAAGATAGTACATTTTATTTTTGTACTTCAAACTAAAAATTTCATTCCATGAATCTTCGTTCGCTTTTCCTTTCTTTCATTTTAATTGCCCTCCATCCTGCTATTTTTGGTCAGTCAGCCGATGAGATCATAGCACGTTATGAAGAAGCTGCAGGAGGACGCGAAAAACTGGAAGGCATCCGCTACCTCGAAATCAACAGCAACCTGGTAATGGGAATGATGGGGCGCACCATTGATCTTCCGTTGACAATGGTTAAGGAAAAGGGGAAATTGTTTCGCCGCCAAATCGGTGGAGTCATGGGCATGGGGGATAGTTTTACCATGATCACGGATACCTCCGGTTATATTTTTATTCCTGCGATGAGAGGATTCGGGGATATGCAAGGAACCCCGGCGGTAACTTCCCGAATTCCCAGCGAGGAAGTGGCAGCCCAGCAATATGAACTGGACTGTGCAGGTGCATTTGGAGATTTGGTCAATCATGCGGCCAAGGGACATGTGGCAGCATACATTGGCACTGAAAAAATAAACAAAGTTCCTTGTCAAAAGGTGAAGCTTACTTTAAAAACCGGTCAGGTAATTATTTACTATTTCGATCCGCAAACCGGATTGGTAAAGCAACTGGAAGCTTCGGGAGACATAGCAGCCAATATATCCGGTTTTGGAAGCATGATGAAGGTATTTGGTCGAAACATGCGCAAGGAAGACAAAGCGACACTTTTTGTGAAGGAATATAAAGAAGTGAATGGTATTAAATTTCCTGCAAAATATACCCTCGAATTTGGTCCCATCGAAAGTGAAATTGAAAACATTGCTATCAAAATTAATGAGGGCCTTGAAGAAAAGTGGTACCACGTTAAGTAAACATTTCTATTGAATTTCGATTTTTTTCTCTGTCAACACATTGGTATCTTGTCTGTCCAATTGTTTTGATATGAAAAAAAATTTACTTTTCTTTTTCCTGTTTTTGGCTTCAACATCAGCCTGGGCTCAGCCCAAAAATAAAGTTGCTCCAACTCAGGTGCCCGCAGGTACCGGTTCTTCCGCTGAGGAAGATCGCTTGTTGAGCAAGGTCAGTTATCGCCTGGTAGGTCCATTTCGCGGTGGAAGAAGTGCTGCTGTTACCGGTAGTCGTAATCAAAAAAACACTTTTTATTTTGGTGCAACCGGAGGTGGCGTCTGGAAAACAGCTGATGCCGGTAACAACTGGAAAAACATTTCTGATAAATACTTCGGAAGTTCAATAGGCTCTGTTGCGCTTGCTCCTTCTGATGAAACCATAATTTATGTCGGAGAAGGCGAAAACACTATGCGCGGCAACGTTTCTGAAGGGTTGGGGGGTATGTGGCGCAGTGATGATGCCGGAAAGTCGTGGAAAAATATCGGACTCAAGGATGGTCGTCACATCATTCGCATCATTGTGCATCCCAAAGATCCACAAACAGTCTGGGTAGCCGTGATGGGTCACTTGTTCGGACCTTCATCAGAGCGAGGAGTATTCAAGAGCACAGACGGAGGCAAGACCTGGACACGCACCTTGTTTGTTAATGAACAGACAGGATGTTCTGATCTTGTCATGGAACCCGGCAACCCTGCGGTTTTATATGCCGGAATGTGGGAAGTTATCAGAAGACCTCACAGTATGGAGAGTGGCGGACCCGGAAGTGGGTTGTACAAGAGTACCGATGGCGGAGTAACCTGGGCACCCCTGACTGCTAAAAAAGGCTTGCCGAAAGGTGTTTGGGGAATTGTGGGGGTAGCAGTAGCGCCCTCCAATACCGATAAGGTATTTGCCATCATTGAAAATGCCGGGGGTGGTTTGTTCGTCAGTAATGATGCTGGCGAAACCTGGTCACTCACCAGCAATGACAACAACATTCGTCAGCGTGCCTGGTACTATTCCAAAGTGTTTGTAGATCCTGCCAACGAAAACCTGGTTTACTGTCCCAATGTAGAATTCATGCGCAGCAGAGATGGAGGCAGAACCTTTCAATCAATGAATACACCCCATGGAGATCACCATGATTTGTGGATTGATCCCCAGGATGGTCAGCGAATGATTGTGGCGGATGATGGCGGAGCCCAGGTTTCTTTTGATGGCGGAAACAACTGGAGTACCTACGAAAATCAGCCAACTGCTCAGTTTTACCGTGTCTCCACTGATAATGCCTATCCCTATCGCATTTTAGGGGCACAACAAGACAACTCTACTGTTCGCATTCGAAGCAAAAGCAGTGGTCCCGGAATTTCACAGCGGGATTGGGATGTTACGGCAGGTTCTGAGAGTGGTTATGTTCAGGCAGATCCATTGAATCCGGAGGTGGTATATGGAGGAAACTATGGCGGATATCTCTCCAGACTAGACCACCGGACGGGGGAAAACCGCGCCATCAATGTTTGGCCCGATAACCCCATGGGTTCAGGAGCAGATGTGCTGAAGTACCGCTTTCAATGGAATTTCCCTTTCTTCTTCTCTCCCCACAATCCCAAGAGACTCTATGCAGGTGGCAACCATTTGTTCGTAACGGAGAACGAAGGCCAAAGCTGGGAAATGATAAGCCCCGACCTCACTACCAATGATAAATCAAAGCAATTATCCAGTGGTGGCCCTATTACCAAAGACAATACTTCCGTTGAATACTATTGTACCATTTTCACCGCTGCTGAATCTCCGTTAGAAAAAGACTTGTTGTGGACAGGAAGTGATGATGGCCTTGTACACGTGAGCAAAGACGGAGGAAAAAATTGGGAAAATGTTACACCTGTTGAAGCGGGAAAGTGGATGATGTGGAATTGCATTGAAGTGAATCCCTATGTGAAAGGATCTGCTTATCTGATTGGTACCCGTTACAAACTGGACGATTACGCCCCCTATATTTTTGTCACTTATGATTATGGCAAAACCTGGAAGAAAATCGTTCAGGGAATTCAACCGCAGCATTTCACCCGCGCCATGCGTGCCGACAAAGTGCGCAAGGGACTATTGTATGCAGGTACCGAGTTTGGTATGTACATCAGCTATGATGATGGGAATAATTGGAAGAAATTCCAGCAAAACCTACCGGTTGTTCCCATAACTGATCTCACCATCAAAGAAAATGATTTAATAGTTGCCACGCAGGGACGTTCTTTTTGGGTCATTGATGATTTAAGTGTAGTTCAGCAAAATGATAGTGCTATTCAAAAGAAAAAATGGCATGTATTTCAGGTGAACGGAGCTTACCGGTCTGAGGGAGGCGGTCGCAGAGGAAGAGGAGGCAACATGGGATCAACACCCCCTAATATGGGAGAAAACCCTCCCGCAGGAGTTGTTTTCAATTATTACTTGCAGCAGGGAGTCGATAGCACCAATATTCGTATTACCATTTACGATAAGAAGAATAAGCCCATCAAAACTTTCAGCCGCAATGCCAAAGAGCCTGCTGATCAGTTGGATTATAATAGCGGGATGAATAAGTTTATCTGGGACATGAATTATCCGCCCGGAGAAAAAACAGATGGAATGATATTGTGGAACGGAGGTATTGGTTCGGTGAAAGCTGCACCGGGGAACTACCGTGCCAGGTTTGTAAGTGGAAAGGATACCATTTGGGCTCCCTTTGTCATCAAAGCCAATCCGAATTACCAACTAACAGAAGCCGACTATGATGCTCAGGTTGAATTTCTTTTACAGGTGCGTGACAAATTTAACCAGGTACAAAATTCCATTCGTGACATCAGGATGCTGCGTTCTCAAATCAGTGATTTCACTTCCCGTATGGATACTGCCGGCACCCGAGACATCAAAAAAATGGCCGATACCATTCAACAGCAACTGACTGCTGTGGAGGAAGCGCTTTATCAGACAAAATCGAAAAGTGGTCAAGACGTGTTGAATTTTCCAATTCGCATCAATGATAAACTTGCGGGACTCTATGGAGTAGCTGCCAGTGGATACAATGCACCGAGCAAACAGGCAAGAGAGGCGTTTGCTGAACTGGCCGGCCAGGCAGATATGGAAATGGAAAAGCTAAAAAAACTGATGACCTCTGAACTGACATCTTTGAACAAGCTGATCAATGAAAGGCAATTACCTGCCATTGGTATCAGGAAAGGAAAAACAGATCAATTGAACCAGTAATTGAGCTTGAATACAATTGCCCGGTTTCGGTTTTGCCAGACTGGTAAGATGAAGTAATTGTCTGTATATACAACAAATAAATCACTCATTGGCTGGAATCGATATTGAAGCCGGGAGTTGATGTTGAAATTGTTTCGTTGTGTATTGTATTGGATGAAAGTAGTCCAAAACAACTGGGTATTGAAATTGATTTCAAATCTTGGTGCCAGTAAAATCAATTCAGTGCTACCATAGTCCCCGGGCAATTGAATTTTATTGTATTCAGCTTGAAGTGCAATGTTCACATGTGGCTGGTGCCGGATACCCAAGGTTGCCCTGAAGCTATTGTAATGTCCATTGTAAAATTTACCACCCGCTGCCCGCAGTGAATAGTTGACGGGTTTTCTATAATCGCTTTGGTACCCAACTTCAAATTGTTGGAAATCATATCTGGTAGCGGGTATGGGCTTTCCGGACGTAAAAGCAGTTGGAAAGAGTAAGTCCACTCTGTTATGTGAAGTAGTAAAAGAAAGGCCACTCGCATTTCTGAAAGTAATATCGTATTTAGCTTCCAGGTTGGTTTCGTTGTGGGAATTGTTGGGATTAACAACGATGAAAGTAGTGAGTTGCATCACATGCTGCACAACCTTTTTGTTCTCAGGGAAAATTCGATACGTGATGTTGTTGTAGAGTTGTCTGAAGCCCAGTCGAATGGTAGTGTCACGATCAGCATCGTAGTTTTCGATTCGTGCAACAAATCCCATATCGGTATAATAATTCGTGCCGACTTTTCCCATATCATGAACGATAGAAAACTTCCTGCGATTGTATTGAAAGCCCCCATTGAAATACTGGTTGTCTGATGTGATATTTTTCTTGAAGGAGTGGTTGTATGCGCCCCAAACACTCCATTCGCCATTGTTATTGATGAAGTTAAAATCCATGCCGGCATTGCGACCGAAGGCACTCAGGGGATTCAATTGTTTTTCTCCGGCAGAAATGAAATTTTCTCTATTCAGAAAATAACCCCTTACTACCGATCGTTTCAGCAGGCGTTTGCTAACGCTGGCCGCCATATAATTTTCCGGCCGATAGTTGCCTTTTACCCCTGTTTGCATATTCATGAAACCAATACGGGTACTGGGTGTAATATTTCCTGTTACCCTTGCGCCTCCGATGATTGGGATTCGGTTCCCATCAGGGTCTAAACCAATTCTTCGGGAATAAAAGGGGCGAATGGGAGGAATACCATAATCGGAAAAGAGATCATCATTCTCGAGAAAGAAAGTGCGTCTCTCCGGAAGAAAAATATTAAAGCGGGTGAGATTGGTAACCTGTTGGTCAACTTCAATCTGAGAGAAATCAGGGTTCACAGTAACATCCAGGTTCAATGCTGAGGTCAATGCCAGCTTTCCATCAAATCCGCCATTGAAAGTTCCTTTGGCGGGAACATTGTTTTCCTTGTCCTGCGAAGTTCCTCCGGTTAGGTAGGGAAGGAATACCCAGTTGGTACCTGCTGGCGGTGGCGGCTCTTTCCAAACGAGTGCGCCGGTGAAACCCATATTCATGGATTTGAAATTAACCGGAACGGGCGTCCATGTAGAGTATTCATTCGATTTGGCATCACTTCGAACAAAATTGATACCCCATATCAACTTATCTGCTGCATAACGAAGTGTTTTGAATGGAATAGCTATTTCAGCAGTCCATCTATCTTCAAAACGTTGCGTAGCAGAAAACCATTTGTTGTCCCAACTCCAGGTGGGCATTTCATCACCGATTTTCAACAGGTCTTCGCTTTGTGCATTGTAGGCATTGATGGTAAAGAAGAATCCATTCGTTTTTTCGTTGGCCGGATCCAGGGTGATACCTACTGCATCATTTCCATCATGCCCGATATCGCGTTTCAGACTTTGGATCAGGGCCTTACCGCTATCGTATGCAGTAATTGCAAAGTAGATGAAGCGGATGTCATAGCATACCTGAATAGTGGTTCTCTTTTTTGGCTTACCTACATCGGTAGGGTATTTGAGGTAGAATGAATCGGCTGCCGGTGTTTTCTTCCAAACAGCTTCATGGAAGTTGCCATCTATTTGAATAGGAGTCTCGCTTTTGGTTACCAGCAATCGAAATCTCTCCTGAATAACCTGAGCATCCAGCGCCTGTGCGTTCAATTGATCAAGCGATATAAGAAAAACAACAAATAAAAAACCTCGCAACATTTCAGGCAGTCAGTTAAAATTGGTGCAAAGGTGAGTGTTTTTTGCTGCGCCCACTAATAATTCATCTACCGTTCATCCAAAAATTGAAATTACGCAGGGTCATCTCCCAATAAATCGGGCCGGCGTTCCTTTGTTCTGCGCAGCGCCTCTTCATATCTCCATTCTTCCACGCGTTTTGGGTCACCGCTTAAAAGCACATCGGGTACTTTCATCCCCCTGAAATCAGCTGGTCGGGTATAAACAGGGGGTGCCAGCAAATTATCCTGAAAAGAATCAAAGAGGGCAGAGGTCTCATCGTTCAAAACACCGGGAATCAGTCTGCCGATGCTATCGGTTACCACGGCAGCTGCCAACTCACCTCCGCTCAATACATAATCGCCGATAGAAATTTCCAGGGTAACATACTGCTGTCTAATTCTTTCATCTATGCCCTTATAATGCCCACAAATGAATAACAATCTGCCTTTCAGAGAGAGCCGGTTGGCAATGGATTGGTTAAAGGTGTTTCCATCAGGCGTGAAATAAATGATTTCATCATACTGACCTCCGGACGCTTGTAAGCTTTCAATGGCATTGGCAAGGGGTTCACACATAATAACCATTCCTGCTCCCCCGCCAAACTGATAATCATCAACCTGCATGTGTTTGTTGATAGCCCACTGCCGAAGGTTGTGAGTCTGAACAGACAACAAACCTTTTTCACTTGCCCTCTTCATGATACTATGACCAAATGGCCCTTCCAGTAATTCAGGAACAACGGTGAGAATGTCAATGTGCAGCATAACAGATTGTTAAGTGGTTGAAGGCGCCCTTTTAATTATTCCTCCGATTGTTGGCTACCATCAAAAAAATCACCCAATTCTCTTCTTTCTTTTTTGGTGGGCCGACCAATTTTGCTCAATCTTTTGCCTGTCTGAAAAGAGGCAGCAGCAAATTGAATCGCAGCCAATTCTTCGGG
>Ga0172372_10001808_pt1 | contig 32838 bp, 34 predicted proteins | sample LakKiv5m_2_FD_114544 | JGI IMG/M metagenome (GOLD analysis project Ga0172372, IMG submission 114544) | Freshwater microbial communities from Kabuno Bay, South-Kivu, Congo - kab_092012_9.5m | ecosystem: Environmental > Aquatic > Freshwater > Lake | place: Democratic Republic of the Congo... | reverse complement strand
GACGATCGCTACACCTGCCTCCGCCTCACCCTCGCTGACGGCCGCACCCTTCGCTACCACGACATCCGCCGACTCGGCACCGTCGCGCTCCACGATGGCGCGCGGCATGCGGCATGGGACGCGGCCCTTGGTCCCGAACCGCTCGACCCCACGCTCGAAGCGGATGCGTTCTGGCGGGCGATGCGATCCTCCCGCCAGGCGATCAAGACCCTCCTGATGGATCAGCGGAAGCTCGCCGGCGTGGGGAACATCTACGCCAATGAAGCGCTCTGGCGCGCAGGGATCCGTCCGACTCGCGCCGGAAAATCCCTGCGACGCCTCGAGGCTAGCGCCCTGCTCGAGTCGCTGCGTGCCGTCCTCACCGAATCGATCGCGCTGCGCGGGACGACCTTCCGCGACTTCCAAGACGCGTACGGAGCCCGTGGGGGGTTCGCCGCGAAGCTCGCGGTCTACGGCCGTGCGGATCGACCCTGCCTGCGCTGCGGCACCCCGCTTCGCGCCACCCACCGACTCGCCGGACGGCAGACGGTCTGGTGTCCGGACTGCCAGCGCTGAGATGCCCGCCCGCCGTCGTCGTCGCAACGTCGTCCCCACGCCCGCTGAGCTCGCGCGGATCGAGGCGATGCGCGCGCTCGTGAAGGCCGAGGCGCGCGATGAACCGGGCGTCTACCGGATGAGCTCCCCTGAGGGCGAGGTGATCTATGTGGGGAAATCGAAGGCGCTCCGCACCCGTCTCCTGAGCTACTTCCGCGCGGAGTACCCGAAGGACAAGGGAGCGCGCATCCTGCGACAGGCGGCGACCCTGGCCTGGGATCCGCTCCCGAGCGAGTTCGCCGCGCTGCTGCGTGAGATGCAGCTCATCAAGCAGCTCCGACCGCGCTACAACGTCGCGATGAAGCGTGAGGCGCGCGCCTACGGTTTCGTGCGGCTCTCGCAGGGCCCCGCCCCGCGCCTCCAGGTGGTGCGCTCCGCCGGCATGGACGAGACCGCGACCTATTACGGCCCCTTTCGCGGGGCCTATCAACTGGACGAGGCGGTCCGTGCCCTCAACGACGTACTCGGCCTCCGCGACTGCGCGCTCAGCACCCCGATGTATTTCCCCTACCGCTCCGACCTCGGCCCCGCCCGCACACGCACACCGGGGTGCATCCGTCACGAGATCGGCAAATGCCTCGGCCCCTGCATCGGGGCGGTGGCGGAGCCGGTGTATCTCGAACAGGTGCGCACGGCCTTGGCCTTCCTCGAGGGGGAGACCGAGACCCCGCTCGATCCGCTGCGAGACGAGATGACCCGCGCGAGTGAGGCGCTCGACTATGAGCGCGCCGGCGTCTGGCGCGACAAGGTCCGAAGCCTCGAAGCGCTCCGCGAGCAGTTCGCACGAATCCGCTTCGCCCTCGAATCGCTGAGTTTCACCTATCGCATCCCCGGCGAGACGCCGGAGACCGACCGCACCTATGTGATCCGCCGCGGGCGCGTGCGGCATGAGTGCCCCAGCCCACGTACGGCGCGAGAACGCGCGGCGCTCGCCGAGCGCATCCGAGAGATCATTGCCCCCGTCGAGCGCGAGACGACGACGGTGCCGGGAAGAGAGGTGGATGAGGTGCTCTTGGTCGCCGCCTGGTTCCGGAAGTTTCCAAAGGAACTGAAGCGGACCAAACCTCTCACACCCTGAGCGGAATCAACTCGGCTTCGGCGCGCGTACCGTCGATGGTCAGCACCGCCACACTCGGCAGCAGATCGAATCGCCGTGGCCCCGCCGCGCCGGGATTGATGATCAAGCGCCCGTCGATCCGGTCGATGCTCTGCTTGTGGGTATGCCCGAAGACGCAGACCTGCGCCGCATAGCTCGCCGCGACCTGCGCCGGCTTGGGGCGCCCGAGTTCATGGCCATGCTGCACATGGATCGTGACGTCGCCGATGGTGAGATCGAGCGCCTCACGGAGGCGGCGATCCCAGGGCGCATCACAGTTGCCGAAGACCGCCTCCACCGGGGCGATCAGTGCGAGCTCATCGAGGATCTCATCCCCACAGACGTCCCCGGCGTGGAGTATCCGATCGACCCCCGCGAAGGCGTCGTGCACATCGGGGCGCAGGAGGCCGTGTGTGTCGGAGATCAGTCCGATGCGGACGATCCCCACCGCGGTTACGACTCCCCCCAGCGCGGGGCGAGGGTGTTGGGGACGCCGAGGTGGTCCAAGGCGCGTGCGACGACGAAGTCGACCATCTGCTCGATGCTGGTGGGGCGATGATAGAACCCGGGCGCGGCCGGCATGACGGTGGCACCGGCGAGGGTCACCTGCCGCATGTTCTCGAGATGGATGAGCGAGAGCGGGGTCTCGCGCGTCACGAGCAGGAGCGGGCGCCGCTCCTTGAGCGCCACATCAGCGGCGCGCTCCACCAGCGAGCGGGAGGTCCCCGCGGCGATGCTCGCGACGGTCCCCATGGAGCAGGGGCAGATCACCATCCCGCCGGCGAGGGCGGAACCCGAGGCCGGCGTCGCGCCTCGATCCTGATCATCGAAGACCGTCACGAGCTGATCGAAGCGCGCCGCACCCACCGCCTCACGCAGCCCGGCGAGATCCCCGACCTCACTCTCCGTGCGCAGAAGCCTGAACCCATGCGACGAGACGATCAGCTGCACGCGGCGACCCGCCACGAGCAACTGCTCGAGGAGACGGATCCCGTAGGGCGCCCCCGAGGCGCCGGTGATCGCCATGACGATCGGGGCCTGCGGATCGGCGAGGCGCGTCATGCGAGCCACCGGTCGATGAGGACCGACGCGAGGAAGGCCATCGAGATCACCCCGTTCATCGTGAAGAAGGCGGCGTCGAGCTTGGAGAGGTCATCGGACGAGACGAGGGAGTGCTCATATGCCAAGAGCGCGGCGACCACCGCGACCCCGACCCAGGCCGCCACCCCGAGGCCCGTGACCGACACGGTGATGGCAAGCGCGCTCACCGTCACGAGATGCAGCGCTCGCGAGACGACGATCGCACGGGAGACGCCAAGTGCCGCCGGGATCGAGTGCAGCCCCTGTGAACGATCGAAGGCGATGTCCGGGAGCGCGTAGAGGATATCGAATCCCGCCGACCAGGTCATCACGCCCACGGTGAGCGCGATCAGCATCCACCAGGGCTCGCTCCACGCCCCCGTCACGGCGAGATACCCGCCGACCGGGGCGATCGCGAGCCCGAGTCCGAGCACGAGATGCGCATAGCGCGTGAAGCGCTTGGTGAAGGAGTAGAACGAGACCCACCCGAGCGCGATGGGTGACAACGCCACACAGAGGGGATTCAGCATCCCCGCCGCGAGGAAGAAGAGCGCCGCCGCGACGACCACCGTCCCCCACGCCGCCCCGACCCCGATCACCCCGCGCGGGATCTCGCGCATCGCGGTGCGCGGATTGCGCGCATCGTACTCACGATCGACGATCCGATTCACCGCCATCGCCACCCAGCGCGCGGCCGTGAAGGCGAGTACCACCCACCCGACCATCGCGAGGGAGAGCGGCGCACGCATCCCCACCCCCTCCCCCACCGGGAGCCGGCTCGCGAGCACCACGCCGACCAACGCGAACGGCAACGCGAAGACGGTGTGGGGGAGCTTCACGAAGCTCGCCCACCGGCTCCACGCCGACGTCCCCTCGAAGGTCTGCCCCTCGCGCGCCGGCGCGGTCATCCGCGATCGATCCCCAGCTGGGACCAGATCGCGTCCACGCGCGCCTTCGTGTCGGGATCCATCTCGATCACCGTCGGCCAGTCACGGGTGAACCCTTCCTCGGGCCACTTCTTGGTGGCATCGATCCCCATCTTGGACCCATACGTGAACGCCCGGCTCGCATGATCGAGCACATCGACCGGCCCCATGGTGAAGCGCGTGTCGCGCTCGGGGTCGATGTTGTTGAGCGCCACCCACCACGCCTCCTGCGGGTTCCGCACATCGACCCAGTCATCCACCACCACAAGTACCTTGGCGAGCGACATTAACCCCGCGCCCCAGAGCGCGTTCATCACCTTCCACGCCTGCCCTGGGTAGTGCTTCTTGATGCTGACGAAGACGAGGTTGTGGAACACCCCCTCCGCCGGCATGTGATAGTCGACGATCTCCGGCGTCGTGAGCTTGAGCAACGGCAGGAAGATCCGCTCCGTCGCATGCCCGAGGTAGAAGTCCTCCATCGGCGGGCGCCCAACGATCGTGGCGCAGTAGACGGCGTTCCGACGCATCGTCACCGCGGTGACATGCACGCGCGGATAGCGATCCGCCTCCGAGTAGTACCCGGTGTGGTCGCCGAACGGCCCCTCCACCACCAGCGCCTCAGCGGGATCGATATACCCCTCGATCACGATCTCCGACTCCGCCGGCACTTCCAGATCGCAGGTGATCGCCTTGGTGAGCTTCACTGGGCTCCGCCGCAGGAAGCCGGCGAAGATGAACTCATCGACGTTCGGCGGGAGCGGGGCGCTCGCGGAGTACATCGAGGCGGGATCGGCACCGATCACGATGCAGACCGGCATCTTCTCCCCCCGCTCCGCCATCTCGCGCCAGTGCGCCGCCCCCGTCTTGTGCCGCTGCCAATGCATCCCGACGTGCTTCTTCCCCATCTGCTGCACGCGATACATCCCGACGTTACGGATCCCGCGCTGCGGATCCTTGGAGACGACCGCCGTCATCGTGATGAAGGGACCGCCATCCTCTGGCCAGGTGGTGAGCACCGGGATCTTGTCGAGATCGATCTCATCCCCCTGCCAGACGACCTCCTGACAGGCCGGCGTCCCCGATGCCATCCGCGGTGGGAACTTCGCGACCTCGAGGAGACGCGGGAGGAGCTGCAACTTCCCGAGGAATCCCTCGGGCACCTTGAGATCGAGGAGCTTGGTGATGCGATCCCCGTGCTCGTCGAGTCGCTCGACCCCGAGCGACATCGCCATGCGCGACATCGAGCCGAAGAGATTGATCGCGACGGGATACGCCGAGATCGACCCATCACGCAACACCGGCTTTTCGAAGAGGAGCGCGGGGCCACCGCCAGGCATCTTCATCACCCGGTCGGCGATCTCGCACATCTCGAGATGCACCTTCACCGGGTGCGTGATGCGGCGGAGCTCCCCCGCCTGTTCGATGGCGGTGATGAACTCGCCGAGGGTGTCCAACGTCTGGGTCATGCGGTCCCCACATGGATCGCCGCGATCCCGAAGGTGAGCGTCTCCCAGGTGACGTCACGGAACCCCGCGTCGCGCATCGCCTGCGCGAGGGCCGTGGTCTCGGGGAAGTTCGCGACGGAGCGCGGCAGATAGGTGTACGCGGTGCGATGCCCACTCACCAGACGACCGATGCGTGGGAGCACGTGATGGAAGTAGAACTGATACGCCGAGCGAATCCCCGGCAGCGTCGGCGTCGAGAACTCGAGGATGACGAAGCGCGCGCCGGGCTTGAGCACGCGACGCACCTCGCGGAGCCCCGCGCCGAGGTCGGCGACGTTACGGATGCCGAAGGCGACGATCGCCCCCTCGAAGGCCGCGTCACGCACCGGGAGGGCGAGCGCATCGGCCACCGCCGGCGCGAGCACCGTGGGCGACGCCTTCCCCACACCGGCGCGCAGCATCGGCTCAGCGAAATCCGCCGCCAAAATGCGTCCGGAGAATCCCTTCGTCTTGCTCAGCTGCGTGCCGACGTCGAGCGTCCCCGCGCAGAGGTCGAGATAGGTCCCCGAGGGCGTGCGATCCCACCCGAGCCGACGCAGGGCCACGGTGCGCCACCGGCGATCGATCCCAAGGGAGAGCAGTCGGTTGAGCAGGTCGTAGCTCGGCGCGATCTCGGAGAACATCCGGCGCACGTAGACGCGCTTCCCTTCCGGGGTCGCGTTCGCGGCGGCGGCCTCCGCTTCGTGACGCTCGAGCTCGATGGTGGCGGACATCGGTGAAAGTTGCCCGGGAGCGCCCCCGCGGGACAAGTTTGCCGCGCTCGTGCGTCGGGTGGACCCGCGTCCGCGAAACCCGCGGGGCGCCCCTGACGTACGAGGGGTGTCCAGCTCTACCGTCCCCCCTTGCCTCCTGCGGTGCGCGCCGACCTCTCCGAGCTCTCCGATGTCGATCTGGTCCAGCTCGCGCTCGGTGGGCGCGAGGCGGGCGCACGCGCGCTCATCCAGCGCTATGAGCGGCCCATCTTCTCCCTCGTGCTGCGCATGGTGGGGGACCGCGAGGTCGCGGAGGAGCTCGCGCAGGACACCTTCGTCCGAGCCCTGAACCGGCTCGACACCTATCGGACCGAGCTGAAGTTCTCGAGCTGGCTCTTCCGCATCGCCAACAACGCCGCGATCGACCATCTCCGGCGGCGCGCCCCGGAGACGGTCTCGCTCGACGGCGATCGCGGGGCCGAGAGCCTTGAGGCGGCCGCGGAGGGGGCGATCCAGGTGGCATCCGACGGCCCCTCCCCGCTCGAGGCCCTCGAGGCGAGCGAGCTTGGCGCGACGATCGCCGAGGCTATCGCGCAGCTGCGTCCGGCGTACCGTGCCTGTGTGCAGCTCCGCTTCATCGAGGACCAATCGTACGAGGAGATCGCTTTGGCGCTCGACCTCCCGATCGGGACGGTGAAGACCCATCTCCACCGGGCGAAGCTCGAGTTGCAGGCGTTGCTCCGCCCGTTGCGCCCGGGGACCGCGCCACCAGGGACCGCGCCACCAGGGACCGCGCCACCGGGGTCCGTGCCGCCGCGAGCCGACGTCCCCCCTGTGACCTGACCCCTGTCCCCTGAAACCTGTCCCCTGATCCCTTCGTACACTCAGGTAGCCCCTATGCACCCGAACCATCCCCTCTCCGACGCCGATCTCGAGGCGCTGCTCCGGACCCTCCCCCACGAGGCCCCGGCCACGGGGTTCTCCGATCGGGTGATGGCGCGGGTGCAGCTCCCGGAGGCGCTCCCTGCGGCGGTTGCCGCTCGACGTCGGATCCCGTGGCGCGCCCTCGTGGGGCTCGCCGCGCTCGATCTCGCCGTCGCGGCGGGGCTCCTCGTCTGGTTCGGGGATGACCTTCTCCATGGCATGGGCGATCTCCTGCGCAATGGCGCGAAGCTCGCCGTGGGCCTCGGTTCGATCGATCCTAGCGCGTCGCTCCGGGCCTTCACGTACGACGCGATCCAAAACGTAGGTGCCGCCCTTCCGGGCGATGCCTCCCTCGCGACCCCACTGCTCATCGGCGCCGTTGGCGCCCTATTGACCATCGCCTCCCTCGGCCGCCTCGCTCGCAGCGCGTCGGCCTCCTCCCGGTGACCTGCTCATGATCCTCCGCCTCCTTGCCCTCCTCGCCCTCTGCGGGACCCTCGTCCCGGCGCCGAGCCTCGCGCAAGACGGCGCGAAGGCCGTCCCGCGGGCGGCTGACTCAACCCGCCGCAGCATCGACGCGACCATCAAGATCAGTGTCGACTCCGACGACTCCACCCACCTCAGTCAGGTGGAATGGGGGGAGAAGAGCGTCGCCGCCGGCGACACCGTGCGCGGTGACTTCGTGAACTTCTTCGGCGACACCGATATCCGCGGCGTGGTCCTGGGCGATGCCGTCACCCTCTTCGGGAATCTCACGGTGCACGAGGGTGCCTATGTGCAGGGGGACGCCGTCGCGGTCGGGGGCCGCGTCCGCGTACGCGGGGGCAATGTCGGCGGGAACATCGTGACCAGCGGGCGGCGCCACGGCGAGGATTACACATGGGAGACCGATGGGACGGACGCCTCGCGCATCGACCGTGACGAACCCCGCAGCATCCTCGGCTCGCTCTTCGCGGTGTTCATCGCGATGGCGATGTTGAGCGTGACTGGGGTGATCGCCGCCGCGGTGATGCCGCACCGCATCGACGCCGTCGCACGCAAACTCGAGGCGAGCGTGGGCCGCGCCTTCGCCGCGGGGCTGATCGTCGAGCTCGGCTTCGTCCCGATCCTCCTGCTGGTCCTCTTCACCCTGATCATCACGATCTTGGGGATCCTCCTCATCCCCTTCGCGGTGGTGGCGGTCCCGATGCTCTATGCCGTCCTGGGCGCCTTGGGGTGGTTCGCGACCGCGACCTTGGTCGGGCGTGGGCTCGGCGGGCAGGACGGGGCCGATCGCCGCGCGGTGATGCGGAGCCTCGCGATCGGGACGGTGGTGCTGCTCCTTCCCTTCGCGCTCGCGGCGCTCCTCCCCGGGTGGGGCGACGGGCTCCTCGCACTCGCGATCGGCGTGGTCTGGGTCGCGACGACGGCGGGGTTCGGGGCGGCGGTGCTCTCGCGCGGGGGACGGCCCCCGCGCTGAGCGAGTCCGCGAATCAGCGCGCGGGGGGGCGCAGCCCGAGCTGCTGGGCGATCGCCGTCCCCACCGCCGTGAGCTTCTGCGCCGCATGGCTCTGCGGCTGCGAGGCGACGATCGGCGCCCCCGTGTCCGCTCCCTCGAGCACCGGGGGATAGAGTGGGATCTGCCCGAGGAGCGGGACCTGCAGCTCCTTCGCGAGGCGATCGCCACCGCCTGAGCCGAAGATCGCCATCGGCTTCCCCGTCTCCGGCGACTCGAAGTACGACATGTTCTCGACGATCCCGAGCACCGGGACCCCGACGCGGCGGAACATCATCGCCCCGCGAAGCGCATCCCCCACAGCGACCTCCTGCGGGGTGGTGACGATCACCGCCCCCGCGACGCTCGTCGCCTGGACGAGGGAGAGCTGGGCGTCGCCGGTGCCCGGCGGCATGTCGACCAGCAGCAGGTCGAGCTCCCCCCACGCGACATCACGCAGGAACTGGGTGATGATCTTCATGACGATCGGCCCACGCCAGATGGCGGGTTGGTCGCGCTCGATCAGGAAACCGAGGGAGATGACCTTCACCCCGTGCGCCTCGAGGGGCTGGATCTTCTCATCCTTCACCGGGGGCGCCTCATCAACGCCCATCATCCGGGGGATGTTGGGCCCGTAGATATCGGCGTCCATGATCCCGACGCGGTAGCCCGCCTTGGCCAAGGCGATCGCGAGATTGGTGCAGACGGTCGACTTCCCCACCCCTCCTTTGCCCGAGGAGACGGCGATGATGCGGCCGAGGTTGGGATAGGCAACAGGGGTCGGCGCCGCCGGGGGCTTGGGGGCGGCGGCGGGTTGCTCGGCGATCGGGAGGGCACGCCCGGCGCGGCCACTCGCCGCGGCTCCCGCGGCGGCGGACGGCCCACTGGGGGCGCTGGTGAACCCGAACTGCGCGGCGTCCTTCACATCGACACGCACCTCGGTCACCCCCTCCACGCGCTCGAGCGCCTGGCGTACCTGGCGCGCGAGGGTGGGATCATCCTGCGCTTCCAACAGCAGGGTGACGCGCACCTTTCCCTCTCGGGTGGCGGCGATGTCACGGACCTGCTGGGTCTGATAGAGGGAGGCCCCGGTGCGGGGGTTGGCGATCGGGGCGAGGGCCTCGGCGAGGCGGGCTTGGAGGGGCTCGGTCATAGCGATGAAGCCTAATACGTGGGGAAGTTGTTGGCCCACGCATTCGGGGAGACGCGGAAGGTGCCGAGGGAGGAGAGCGAGGAGGTCACCTGGCACGAGCTGAAGAGGAACTCCTTGGTCCCGTTGAGTCGGTTGTTCGCGACCGGATATCCCAACTTGGCGTTGAGCCCCGTGACGACCGCGCCGACGATCCGGTTCCCTCCGTTCGAGGTGAGGCGCCCCCCGACGAGGATCACCCCATTCCAGTTGCCCGATCCGCCGTTGAGGCTCAAATCGCCGAGCACGATGAGGAGCCCGCGCCCGTTGGCGTTGAGATCGAACTCCGAGCTGGGAGAGGGCCCATTGCTCACGACGATCGTCGGCCAGGTGGTGGGATTGTCGGTGAACCACCGGGAGGCTGGGAAGCCCACCCCGTTGGCCGTCGACCGAAAATCGGGGGTGATGGCACTCCCATTCACAATGCCAGCCCAATTGAACGGGACCGCACTGGCCGCCGCCGAGACCGTCGGGCCGATGATCGCGATCGGGGGAGAACCGGCGCCCTCCAGCGGAGCGGTCTTCCCACTGAAGCCCGGCGTGGTGGGGACGGCGACCGCCGCGCGCCGGGGCGCCCTGGGGTCGCACTGATCGATCCCGCTGATCTTCCCGGCATTCCCTTGATACTCGATGCCATTGACGCTGGTCATCGAGGCCTGGAGCGTCATCTGCTGGGACCGGAAGGAGGCGAACGCGGAGGCCGAGGCGACGGCGTTCCCCGCCCCGGCGACCCCCGTCACGGTCCGGACCCCGCGTGCGCGCACGTAGTAGAGCGCCGGGACGGTGCTCCCCTGCGCGGCGCGCAGCTGCGTCGTCACGACATCGGCGTATCCCCCGGTCAGTTGGACGCGGGTCGACTCGGTCCCGACCGGCGGAACTCGGGGCAGACCGAGGCCAGCGCGATTCCATACGCCCTGTTGGAGCCCCGTCTCCGCCAGCGCGACCGCCCCCTGCGATTGGATCGCCGCATCGTCGGCCATGCGCTCGCTCGAGAGCATCGCGAACCCCGCCGTGATCGCCCCCACGAGGACGAACATCACGAGGAGCACCATGGGGAGCGCGAATCCGCGGGAGGCACGAGGCGTCCGCATCTCAGTTCACCGCGTTCCGAAAGAGGATCGAGAGGCGCACCGGCGCGGTCTCGGGGAGCGGTCGGTCGGAGGCGCTCCGCTCGCTCTCTCCCACGAGGACGAGTTCCACCCCCGTGATCTGACTGAGGTCGGTTGGCGCGGCGTCCTGCGCGGTGGCGCTTCCCGAGACGTGGTAGCGGAAGACCGAGCTGGCCCCGAACGGGACCGCGATCTCCTCGTCGGTCCCACCGGCGACCCGCCGCCAGAGGGCGGTCCGCCCGGGGACGAGGGTGCTCGCCGCGAGCTGGTAGGTGATCGACTGGTAGAGGAAGACCGAGGCGCCCGACGCCAGCGTGAGTGCGCTCCCGGGGAGCGAGAGGATCCGCCAGGAGGCATCGGGCCGTGTCATCGCGACCGGCGCGCCGGTGCAGTTGGTCACGGTCCCAGCGGTGGGCGTGGACGTCGAGGCGATGTACCGGTAGGTGGCGCTCACCGCGGTGTCCCGCACGGCATACCCTCGGAACACCGCCGAGGCGAAGAGCAGCGAGTCCACGGGGGGGACGAGCGCGGTGTTGGCGGTGCAGTAGAGCCCCACCGCGTAGGGGACCCGGACCTGGAAGGTCGTCGCAGTCGCCGAGATGATCCCGCGCGGCTCGATCATCCGCATCTCATCGCGCACGATGGTGAGGGCGTTGCGCGAGACGCTGCGCGCATCCCGCTGCCCCGTGAGGGAGGCGAAGAAGCGCATCTGCGACATCAACAGTCGCGAGACACCGACCCCCACGATCCCAAAGACCACGATCGCCACCAAGAGCTCCGCCAGCGTGAAGGCGCGACGGGCCGTCATGAGAAGAGGGACCCCGAGCTGGCGAGGGGGCGGTCGACCGAGAGGGTGTCGGGGCGGAGCGCCGGGTTCACTGGTCGGATGATGATCCGGACGCGCAGGAGCGCCGGCGTCGGGGTGGTCGTCGAGACACACCGGTCATGGAGGTAGCCGGTGATGGTCGTGATGCGGGTGCAGCCCCCGCTGGCCGTGTCTGCGGCGATCGCCGCCACCGGGCGGGTCGCATAGAGGTCCACCGCGGTCGCGAGGGCAGCCGCCCGATGCATCCCCACGGCGACCACGCGGGTGCGCAGGGCATACTGCATGGTGACGGCGGTGTGCACCGTCGCGAGGAGGCCGAGGAGGGTCACTGCCACCGTGACCTCGACGAGCGAGGCCCCGCGGCGCGCGCGTCTCCGTCTGTCGCTCATGGGCGCCGCACGATCCCGGTCGCGGAGCGCTGGACCTGGAATCGGGCGCCCTCCCCCGAGATGGTCACGGTGAGCGCCCGGTCGGCTCGACCATTCGGGAAGATCGTGATCCCCCCCGAGGGATCGAGGGCGAGGGTGGCCTGCAGGTCCGAGCCCGCGTCGAAGCGGCGCGAGCGCACGGGGGTCAGCGTATCCCCGCGCTGGATGATCTGCAGCGTGCTGCCACGGAGTCGGAGCTGCATCGGCGTGCGCCGCCGGACCGCCAGCTCCGTCGCCTCGCCCAACATCCCCTCGACGACCGTGGTGGCGCGAAGGACCCGGTCTCGTGCCACCACGCGTCCGACCGCGGTCCCCGCGATGGTCACGAGGATCCCGGTGATCATGACGACGACGAGGAGCTCGATCAGCGTGAACCCGGCGCGCGGGCGGCCCCTGATCGCCATCGGCCTCACCCGTCGGCGAGCGCGCCGGAGGTCAGCCCACGGCGCGCCGCCGCCAGCACCCGCTCGCGGACCTCCGCCAGCGATCCCCCGATGAGGGCGCCCGAGGCTCGCGCATGGCCGCCACCCCCGAACTGGGTCGCCAGCGTGTGCACATTCACGCCTGCCATGCTCCGGAAGGAGACCTTCACCTGCCCCGTCGGCAACTCCCGGAAGAGCAACGCGAGGCGCACCCCGGCGATCGACCGGGGGTGCTCGACGATCCCATCGAGATCCTCGCTCGTCGCGCCATGCGCCTCGAGCAGCCCCTCACGGATGCTCACCCAGGCGATCCCGTGCTCGAGGTCGGCCTCGAGGGTGTCGAGCGCGTCGCGCAGGAGCTTCACCCGCCCGAGTGGGACGCTCCCGTAGATCCGGGCGTACATCTGCTCCGGGTTCACCCCCGCCTGCAGGAGCGCGGCCGCCACCGTGAGGCAGCGCGGGGAGGTGTTCCCGAATCGGAACCCGCCGGTGTCGGTCACGAGCGCGGTGTACAGCGCCTGCGCGATCGGCGTGGTGATGGTGAGCCCGAGCACCTGCGCCAGATCGAAGATCAACTCCGCGGTCGCGCAGGCCGACGTATCGCTCACCATCACCGTCCCCGGGGGTTCGTCCCCGGGGAGATGATGATCGATCACCAACGCGTCCTGCGGGAGCCCGCGCACCGTGCTGGCGAGGCTCCCCAACCGCTTCACATCACTGATGTCGAGGACGATCAGGCGATCGACCCGCTGGAGCGCGGCGCCCCCCTCGGCCGACCGCTCCTCGACCTCATCGCCGAGGAGCCAGCGGAACCCCTCGGGCCAGGGCGTGGGATTCACGACGATCGCGCGGACCCCGAGCTGTCCGAGGAGTCGGGCGAGAGCGGCCTCTGAGCCGCAGCCGTCGCCATCGGCGTTCACATGGGTGCTGAGCGCCACCGTCATCCCGGGGCGCAGCTCGGTCGCGAGGCGGGCGATCGCCTCGCGACGATTCGCGGGGACGGCGAGGAGATCGGTCATCGGGGGTGCGACGACGACGCGCGGTCGCTCACGCGCTGTAGTTCGGCGCTTCGCGCGTGATCGTCACGTCGTGCGGGTGCGACTCACGCAGCCCCGCCGGCGTGATGCGCACGAACTCGGCCTCGGTGCGCAACGCGTCGATCGTCCCGCACCCGGCGTAGCCCATCCCGCTCCGGAGCCCGCCGACCATCTGGTAGAGCACGTCGGCGACGGGGCCCTTGTACGGGACGCGCCCCTCGATCCCCTCGGGGACGAACTTCTTCGCCGACATCTCGCCGTCCTGGAAGTAGCGGTCGGCGCTCCCATCCTGCATCGCCGAGAGCGACCCCATCCCGCGGATCATCTTGAAGCGCCGCCCCTCGGCGAGCACCGACTCCCCGGGGCTCTCCTCGGTGCCGGCGAGCATCGACCCCATCATCACGGTCGAGGCGCCCGCACCGATCGCCTTCACGATGTCCCCCGAATACTTGATCCCACCGTCGGCGATGATCGGGAGGTCGCCGGCGCCGGCCACGGCGTCCATGATCGCGGTGAGCTGCGGGACCCCGATCCCCGTCACCACGCGGGTGGTGCAGATCGAGCCGGGCCCGACGCCGACCTTGATCGCGTCGACCCCACGCGCCACGAGGGCGCGCGCCGCCGCCTCGGTGGCGACGTTCCCGACGATCAGCTCCGTCTGCGGCAGCGCCTCGCGTACCGTGGCGGTGGCATCGAGCACCCCCTGCGAGTGGCCATGCGCGGTGTCGATGATCAGCGCGTCGACCCCCGCCTCGACCAACGCCTTGGCGCGCGAGAGGAAGTCGCCCCCCGCCCCGATCGCCGCCGCGACCATCAATCGCCCCTGCTCATCCTTCGCCGCGTTGGGATACTGCCGGCGCTTGTGGATGTCCTTCACCGTGATGAGCCCGATCAACGTTCCCGCAGCATCGACCACCGGGAGCTTCTCGATCCGGTGCTGCCCCATGATCTGCTCGGCCTCGTCGAGCGAGGTCCCCACCGGCGCGGTGATCAGCCCCTCGCGCGTCATCGCGTCGTTGAGTGGACGATCCAGCTGCCGCTCGAACTGCAGGTCGCGATTCGTGATGATCCCGACGAGCTTGCCGGCGCCATCGACCACCGGGACGCCACTGATGCGGAAGCGCCCCATGAGGGCGACCGCCTCCCGGAGCGTCGCCGAGGGCTGCAGGGTGATCGGGTTGCGGATCATCCCGCTCTCGGAGCGCTTCACCCGATCGACCTCGGCGGCCTGCCGATCGATCGACATGTTCTTGTGGAGGACCCCGATCCCACCGGCGCGGGCCATGGCGATCGCCATCTCCGACTCGGTGACGGTGTCCATCGCCGCCGAGATGAGCGGGACCTGAAGGGTGATCCCGCGCGAGAAACGGGTGGCTGTGGAGACGTCCTTGGGGTGGACGCGGGAGTGCCGCGGGACGAGGAGGACGTCGTCGAAGGTCAGCGCGGCATCTGTCCGGATGCGGGTCGAAGCGTGTGCCATCTCGAACGTTATCGCCCGAAAGGCCCGAATTCCAGCGTGATGGGGGGGGGCTGGGGGCGCAGGACGAACAGGGGGCCCGGCGTCAGTAGATGTAGACCGGGGTCCCGACGTCGACGATCCGGAAGAGGGTCTCGATATCCTCGTTCCGCATGCGGATGCAGCCGTGGCTGACGCTCGTCCCGATGCTCCGGGGGTTGTTGGTGCCGTGGATCCCGTACCCGTCGCCGAGGTAGAGGCGATTGTTGCCGAGGACCCCCTTGTACTGCCGCTGGTTGGTCCCGTAGGGGGGGATGACGACCCGCCCGCCGACGATGATCTCGCGTCCGTCCCCCACGTCGTACGGGATCTCGCGCCCCTGCGGGGTGCGCAGGACGACGTTGTTCCCCGAGACGGTGACGACCCCATTGGCGGCGGGGATCGTCATCCCCCGCTCGAGGCGCGCGATCTTGAGGCGCTTCTGCCGCGCGACCTCGATGTAATGCCAATCGGGGGGGACCCAGAGGGGGTCGACGTCCTTCCGTTCGACCACGAGGCGTCCGCGCGGGGTGTCGAACTTCCAGCGGCGCCCCCCCGAGGTCTGTTCGAGGGTGCGCCCACTCCCACTCGCCACGCGGCTCTCGAAGAGCACCCGGTCCCCCTCGCGGAAGGAGATCCGGTTGTCGGCGAGGGCGATGACGAGGTAGCGGCGCGCGGCGAGGGAGTCGCGCTGCCGGCGGGCATCGACGACGGCGACGATCGAGTCGCGGACCGCCTGCTCGTCCTCGCGCGCCGCGCGCCACGCCGTGGAATCGGCGACGAGCTGGGCCCGTGCGGCGTGCCGCGCGCGGAGCGCCGCTGTGAGGTCATGCCCCGCGACCCCGACCCCCGCGCTCGCCAGCGCGGTGGCGAGGAGGGCGGCCCCCCGCAGCAGATGCGGCCGACGGGTCGGCGCCCCCTCAGTGGACATAGGCGAGGTCCCCCACGCGGAGCACCGCCCTGAGCGCCGCAAAGTCGGCGCGGAGCACCGCGATCTCCCCGGGGACGGTCGCGGCGGGGATGGAATCGGCCCCCGCACGGCGGAGGGTCATCCCATCGGCGAGGACGATCGCGTCCGGCTCGATCCGCTCGACGGCGCGGATCCCTGGCGCCAGCGCCACCCCGACCGCGACCTCACGGAGCCGCGCCTCGCCGCGGCCGAGCACGAGGCGTCCGTCCTCGAGGATCAGCTCGAGATAGGGGGCGGCCTCGGCGAATGGCGCCTCTCGCGCCCGCTCGAGGGCGAGGCGGATCCGCTCGGCGCGCAGCGCTGCCTCGGCGGCGGTCCGCTCGAGGGCGAAGTCGGCCTGCGTCTCCCGCAGGCGCTCGACCTCGTCGCGGAGGGTCGCGGCGTGGCGCATCGCCAACACACCGGTGCCGCCGAGCACCACCGCGAGGGCGCCGAGCGCGAGGGGTCGTATCATGGCCGCGTGATCGACCGCAGGTCGATGATGGGGGCGCCGGTGGGGTCGGAGCGCCCGGTGCGCACGGTCCCGGTCAGGATCACCCGGCTCATCGGGCGAATCGCCTTCGCCTCGGCGAGGAGGGCGGAGGGGACGGCGAAGTAGAGGACGGCGTTCTCCCCGCTGGGACCGAGCGCCAGGAGGTACGACTCGTCGGGGCGGAATCCCTTCCGGAGCGGGTCGGCGGTCTGGAGTCCGACGACCTGGACGGTCCAGCGCACGGTGCGCCCGACGAAGCCGTTGGGATCGAGTCGGAGATCGACGGCCCGGAGCGCCGCGGTGTAGGTGGAGTCGGTGGGGGTGAGGAGGGACTCGGGGACCCAGGCCTCGACGCGGACCCGAACCCACCCGCGGGAGCGGGCGGTGGGTTCGACGACGGCGTCTTTGTCGAGGGAGCCGATGCGTCCGGTGCCCGGCGCGAGCGCGAGGTCGAGCTCGGTGCTGGCGCGCAGGGCGTTGGGAGAGGGCGCCGGTGCGGACTCCGCGGAGCGCGACGTGGCAGCGGTCGCCTGGGGCGCGGGTGCCGACGGGGCCGATCCGGGTGGCGTCGCCGCGGCCTTCGGGAGCTCGCGGGCTGGGGCGGTGGGGCGCGCCGGTTCGGATTCGAAGGCGGACCGGCTGACCCAGGCCTCACGGCGGATCCGCGCCCACCCCCCCTTCCGCTCGATCACGCGGATCCCGGCGCGGGGGGCGAGGACCGCGAGGATCGGCGCGTTGCTTCGCGGCGCGGCGCGGAGCCGCACCATCCCTGCCCCGCCGATCGACTGCGGGAAGGACTCGCGACGCCCACCGATCCGGTCGGCGTCGATCCACCCCTCGAGCGTGATGCGGACGGCGTTCCGTTGGGTGGGGCCTTGGCGCCAGGTGGTGCGCGGCTCGAGGGTCGCGATGGTCGCGCCGGTCGGGGTCGCGCGGGCGTCGGTGGTACGGATCAGTCGCCCCTGCGCCGCCGCAGAGCCCGCGAAGAGGAGGAGGACGAGGGAACGAAGGAGGTGCATCGCTGGTCGGAGGGACGTGGGGCGCGGTAGATTGCGCTCTCGCGCGACGGGCGCCCTGCGCGTCGCAAGATAACATCACCCTCTCGACTCGGTCGGGCCCTGATGGCTTCGAAGGTGGACCGTCCCGTCGTGCTCGTCGTCCTCGATGGCTGGGGGCATCGCACGCAGACCGAAGGCAATGCGATCGCCGTGGCGCGGACCCCCACCTGGGATCGGCTCTGGGCGCGCGCACCGAAGACCCTGCTCGACGCGAGCGGGCGGGCGGTGGGACTCCCCGAGGGGCAGATGGGGAACAGCGAGGTGGGGCATCTGAACCTTGGCGCCGGCCGCGTGGTGATGCAGGACCTCGTGCGGATCGGGGAGAGCATCCGCGACGGGTCCTTCTTCGCCAACGCCGCCTTCCGAGGCGCCTGTGCCCATGCGCGCACCACTGGGGGGACCCTGCACCTCCTCGGCCTGGTCGGCGATGGCGGGGTGCATGCACACGACGACCACCTGCTCGCCCTGGTCGATCTCGCGCACCGCGAGCGGGTGCCGCGTATCGCCCTGCATCTCCTGCTCGATGGGCGCGACACCCTCCCCACCTCGGCGCTCGGCTATGTGCGCGCGCTCCTGGCGACGATCGGGGATCGCGCGGTGATCGGGAGCCTCGGCGGGCGCTACTACGGGATGGATCGCGATCACCGCTGGCCGCGCACGCAGCTCTGTTTCGATGCCGCGGTGCGTGGCACGGGGCCGACGACCGACGACCCGATCGCCTACATCGAGGCGCAGTACGCCGCCGGGACCACCGATGAGTTCCAACGCCCGGCGACGGTCGTGCGCGACGGGCAGCCGGTGGCGCTCATGCGCGACGGCGACGCGGTGATCACCTGGAACTATCGCTCCGACCGGATGCGACAGATCGTGCGCGCGCTGGCGATCGAGGGGTTCGACGGCTTCGATGTCAGCGGGCGTCCCCGCCTCCACGTGGCGACGATGACGCAGTATGACCAGACCTTCGGGCTGCCGATCGCCTTCGAGCCCTTCTCGATGGCGAAGATCGTCGCCGAGGTGATTGAGGACGCGGGGATGAGCACGCTCCGCACGGCGGAGACGGAGAAGTACCCGCACGTGACCTACTTCTTCAACGGCGGGAACGAGACGCCGTATCGTGGCGAGGAGCGGGTCCTCGTCCCGAGCCAGCAGGTGGCGACCTACGACCTGATGCCGGAGATGAGCGCGCCGGGGATCACCGACGTGCTCGTGGAGCATCTGCTCGGGAAGTCCCACGAGTTCACCCTCTGCAACTACGCGAACGGCGACATGGTCGGTCACAGCGGGAACTTCGATGCGACGGTGCGCGCCTGCGAGGTCGTGGACCAGCAGCTCGCGCGCATCGTCGCGGCGGCCGAGCGGACGGGGACCCGTCTGCTGATCACCGCCGACCATGGCAACTGCGAGATGATGATCGACCCCACCACGGGTGGCCCCCACACCGCCCACACCACGAATCCGGTGCCCTTCCTCCTGATCGATGACGGCGCGCCGATGGCGCTCCGCTCCGGCGGCGCGCTCTGCGACGTCGGTCCCACGGTGCTCGCGATGCTCGGGGTCGACCGCCCCGAGGCGATGACGGGCCGCGACCTGCGTGTGGGAGGTGCGGCATGAGGCGCGCCCCTTTCTTCGTGCGCGCGGTGCTACTCGGCGCGCTCGGACTGGGCCTCGCGCGCCCGGTGGTCGCGCAGGTCGGACACGATCCGTCGACAAGCCCGTACGAGGACCTCCGCGGGCGGCAGGCCGCGACGATCGGGATCGGGACGATCGCGCCGGGCCGCGATCCCGCGGGGGTCGCGCCGCGGAGCGGGCTCATGCTGACCGGTCGCTACGACCTGCAGCTCACGCGCCCCCTCTGGTTCTTCACGCGGATCGGCGTCGCACCGAGCCTCGAGCGCCCGATCAAGGATCCCCTCTTCAGCGATGCGCAGCGCGACGCGGGGACGGAGCGACACCCGCTGGTGCTCACCGAGGTGGGGCTCAACATGAACCTCACCGGGAACAAGTCGTGGCGGCGGATCGTCCCGCAGGTCCATGGGGCGATCGGGTTCGTCACCGACGGCAATACGAAGTTCGACCTCGGGGGGTACAAGTTCGGGAGCGCCTTCACCATCTCGTACGGCCTCGGGGCCCGGGTCACGACGGGACAGGCGTGGGAGCTCCACGCCGATCTCACCCGCGTGCACTGGAAGTACTCCTACCCTGATGCCTATGGTGCGGGGAGCGATCCACTCGTCTCGCGTGGGCGGCTCGGCCCCTGGGTCGGGAATGCCGTGATGCAGATCGGCGTGAGCCGCTTCTTCTTCCGCTGAATCGACCATGCCGCACGCCACCCTCACCCGCCGCCTCACCTTCTCCGCCGCGCATCGCTACCGGCGGCCGGAGTGGAGCGACGCGAAGAATGCCGAGGTGTTCGGGGCGTGCGCGCATCCCAACTGGCATGGGCACACGTACACCTGTGAGGTGACGGTCGGCGGAGCGATCGACCCGCAGACGGGGTTCTGCGCCGACCTCGCGGAGTTGGATCGTGTGCTCGCCGAGCGGGTGCATGCGCGACTCGACCATCGGAACCTCGTGCTCGATGTCCCCGAGTTCGCGGAGGGGCGTGCGATCCCGACCTCGGAGAACGTGGCGTGGTGGATCGCACGCGAGGTGCAGGCGGGGCTCGGTGGGACGGCGCGCGTGCTGCGGGTGCGCCTCGCGGAGATGCCCGACCTCTGGGTGGAGGTCGAACCGACGTGACGGCGGGGCCGGACGGCGCGACCCCGCTCGATGCGGTGGACGAGGTGCCGGTCTGGCTCGAGGTGAATGGCCAGCCCGCCGTCACCTGGATGTGTACGCCGGATCAGCTCGATGCATTGGTCGTCGGGTGGTGCTACGGCGAAGGGTATCTCGAGTCGCGCGACGATCTGCTCACCATGCGCCCCTGCGCGCGCGAGCTCGGTTTCTGGGTCACGGTACCGGAGACGCGCTACGCCACGGTGGAGGGAGAGGAGCGCCGGCGCGTGCTCGCCTCCGGGTGCGGGGCGGTGACGACGATCCTCGGTGCGCTACACAAGGTGCCGCGGCGCCCGACGATCCCAGCGATCCCCGACCTCGCGCAGACCCGCGCGCTCTTCAAGGCGCTCTTCGCGCGGGGGGAGCGGTATCAGTCGACCGGTGGGATCCACGCGGCGGCGCTCACGGATGGCGTCGACCTCCTGAATCACGCCGAGGACATCGGGCGACATAACGCGGTCGACAAGGTGATGGGGCAACGGATCCTCGCGCGCGAGGGGACGGCGGATCTCATCCTGTTGGTCACCGGGCGGATCTCCGGGGAGCTCGCCTACAAGGCGGCGCGCGCACGGATCGCGGTGGTGGCGACGCCGTCGGTGCCGAGCACGGTGGCGGTGGAAATCGCGCGAGCCGCGGGGATGGTGCTGATCGGGCGCGCGGTGTCGGGCACGCCGCAGGTGTGGACCCCATGAGCTGTACCGGGGTGATCCTCGCGGGGGGTGGCGCGACGCGATTCGGTGGTCGACCCAAGGGGCTCGAGGTGGTCGCCGGCGAACGGATCATCGATCGCGTGGCGCGTGCCCTTCGGATGGTGACCGACGAGCTCCTGCTCGTGGCGAATGCCCCGGAGGCGCGCACCTGGTTACCGGGGGTGCGCACCGTGGCCGATGTGCGGCCGGGGGAGGGGGCCCTCGGTGGGTTGCACGCGGCGGTGGCCTGCGCGCCGGGCGACGGGATGACGATGACCGTCGCTGCCGAGGAGGCACCCGACGTGCTCGTCGTCGCCTGGGACATGCCCTTCGTCTCCGCCGCCCTGCTGGGCGTGATGCGCGCGCGAGGGGAGGAGGGCGACGTCGATGCCGTGCTCCCCGAGAGCGATGGCTCGCGCCGCGGGGTGGAACCACTCTGCGCATGGTACAGCGCGCGCTGCCTCGCGCCGATCACGGCCGCACTCGACGCCGGTGATCGCCGTGTGATCGCCTTCCTCGATGCGGTGCGCGTGGCCCGGGTGCCGCTCGATGCGGTACGACGCTTCGGCGATCCCGACCGCCTCTTCGGCAATGTGAACACCGCGGACGATCTCGCGCGGCTCCAGGGGATGGTGCCCGATGTCGGATGAGCCTCATCCCCTCGCCGGGCCCCCACCCGAGGCTCGTCGCCCCCCGATCCTCTGTGTGGTCGGGAAGAAGCATGTGGGGAAGACGACGACCGTCGTGCGACTGAGTGCGGAGCTCACTCGACGCGGGCACCGCGTCATGATCCTCAAGCATGGATCGCACACCTTCACGCTCGACCCGGCCGGCACCGATACCTATCGGCACTATCATGAGGGGAATGCCGCCCGGGTCGCGATGGCGTCGCCGGACAAGTTCGCGCTGGTCTCGCGGTGGGAGGAGGAGCTCGCACCGGAGGGGATCGTCGATCGCTACCTGAGCGACGCTGATCTCGTGCTCGCCGAGGGGTTCAAGCGTTCGGCGCTCCCGAAGCTCGAGGTGGTGCGGCGCGCGGTCTTCCCTGCCTCGCTCTGGGAGGATGGGGTGCTGCCCGCCGCGTCCTGTGTCGCGATGGTGAGCGATGCGGCGATCCCGGGGTTCACCGGCATGTCCTTCTCGCTCGAGGATGCGGCGTGGGTCGATCGCTGTGCCGATTGGATCGAAGCGACCATGCTCACCGCGCCTCCACAGGGACCCTGATGCGTACCTCCCCTCGTTGGCCCGTCGTCCTCGCCGCCCTCGCGCTGGTCATGCTCGCGGCGTGCCGGCCTGCCACGGGTCCCACCACTCGTCCGATCCCGGAGCCGCCGACGACACCAGCCGTCACCGGCGGGGCGCCGACGCTCGCGGCGCGCACGACCTTTCGCGCCCTCGCCGACTCCCTCCTCGAGGATCGCCGATTCCGCTCCGCGCACTGGGGGGTGCTCGTCGTCGATCCGGCGACCGGGGATACCCTCTACTCCCGCAACGCCGGTAAGCTCTTCATGCCAGCGTCGAATCAGAAGCTGATCACGGGGGCGGTGGCGCTCGCGCGCCTCGGGGCCGACTTCCGCTACGACACGCGGGTGATGGGGGCCGCCGCCGTGAGCGAGGGCATCCTCACCGGCGACCTCGCCGTGCTCGGGAGCGGAGACCCGACCTTCTCCGATTCCCTCGCGGGTGGCGATGCGATGGCGCCCTTCCGCGCCCTCGCCGATTCGCTCGCCGCGCGCGGGATCCGCGAGGTCGCGGGGCGACTGATGCGTGCCGCGCCGGTCTTCCCCGACTCGACCCTCGGGTTCGGCTGGGCGTGGGACGATCTCGACTATGGCTACTCCGCCCCGGTGGACGCACTCCTCTTCAACGAGGGGATCGCGCGTGTGACGATCGTGGGCGGTGCCACGCCGGGCGCCCCGGTCACCGTGCGCACCAGACCCGCCGCGACCGTCCCCGCCCTCGGAACCGTGAAAGTGACGACGATCGCGCGCGACACCACGCGGGCGAACGGTCGGACCGTGGCGCGGAGCCGCGTGGGGTGGAGCAGCGATGTGCGCGGTGCGCGACCGCTGGTCTCGCTGGATGGTCAGGTGATCGCCGGAGATTCGGTGACGCTGGAGGTGGCCCTCCGTCACCCGAGTGGCGCCTGGCTCGATGCGCTCGCCGAGGCGTTGGCCGCACGAGGCATCCGGGTGCGAGGGGGGGTGGAGCCCAACGTCTTCACCGACACCACCGGGATGATCACGCTCGCCGTGCGCGAGTCCCCTCCGCTGCGCGAGATCCTCCCACGCTTCGAGAAGCCCTCGCAGAACCAGATCGGTGAGCTCCTCTTCAAGACGCTCGGGCGCGTGGAGACGGGGAGCGGGACGGCGGACTCCGGCCGCGCCGTGGTCGAACGCCAACTCCTCGCATGGGGCGTCGACTCCGCCGGGTTCGCCGTGCGGGATGGGAGCGGGCTCTCGCGCCATGACTATCTCACGCCCGAGACGCTCGTGCGCGTGCTCGATGTGATGCGACGCCATCCAGAGTTCCGGACCTTCTACGAGGCGCTCCCGATCGCCGGCGTCGACGGCACGATCCGGAACCGGATGCGTGGGACCCGCGCGCAGGGGCAGGTGCGCGCCAAGACCGGAACGCTCGACAAGGCGCGCGCCCTCTCCGGCTACGTCACCACGGCCGACGGCCGCCTGCTCCTCTTCTCGATGCTCGCGAACAATCATGTGGTCTCGAACGCCGAGGTGGAGCGGGTGCAGGATGCCCTCCTCATCTGGCTCGCCTCGAACCGACTCGGAGCAGCACGCTGATGCATAGCGTCGCTGAGGCGGTCGCACGGATCACCGAGGGGGTCACCCCACTCGCCATCGAACGAGTGGGGCTCGGCGAGGCGCTCGGTCGCGTGCTCGCGGCTGAGATCCGTTCGCCGATCACCCTCCCGCACTGGGACAACTCCGCCATGGATGGCTACGCCGTGCGCGGGGCGGACATCGCCGGGGCGAGCCCTGAGGCACCAGTCAGACTGCCGGTGCTCGAGACCATCGCGGCGGGGGCGTTCCCCACGAGGGCGCTTGGCGCAGGGGAGGCAACGCGGATCATGACGGGCGCACCGATGCCGGAGGGCGCCGACACGGTGATCCGTGTGGAGGACACCGATGCGGGGCTCACCGAGGTATCGATCCGCAATGATCGGGATCGTGAGAAGAACATCCGCCGACGTGGCGAGGATCTCACCGAGGGGACGATCGCCCACCCCGCCGGGATCCCCCTCGGCGCCGCGCAGATCGGTGTCCTCGCCTCCATCGGACAGGCCACGGTCGCGGTGCACCGCCGTCCGCGCGTCGCGATCCTCGGTTCCGGTGACGAACTCGTCGATCTCGATCGTTTCGAGGAGGTGCGCGCCGGCCGGAAGATCGTCAGCTCCAACGCCTACACCCTCGACGCCCTCGTCCGCCTCAATGGCGGGATCCCCATCCCCCTCGGTCATGCGGCGGACACCCGCGAGGCGATGCGGGCGCTCCTCGATCGTGCGCTCGCCGAGCACCCCGATCTGATCGTCACCTCGGCGGGGGTCTCGGTCGGCGAGTTCGATCACACGCGGGCCGCCCTCGAGGAGATGGGAGCCCAGATGGCGCTCTGGCGCGTGCGGATGCGGCCCGGCGCGCCGGTCGGCTTCGGGACGATCGCAGGGATCCCGTGGATTGGCCTCCCTGGCAACCCCGTGAGCGTGATGGTGACCTTCGAGCTCTTCGTGCGCCCGACGATCCGGCGGATGCTCGGCCACACACGCCTGCATCGTCGCCCCGTCCAGGTGACGCTCGAGGAGCCGGTGCGCATCGGCGCGAAGCTCACGCACTTCCTGCGGGCGATCGTCACCGCGCAGCCTGACGGCTCACTCACCGCCCGACTCACCGGCCCGCAAGGGTCAGGGATCCTCACGTCGATGTCGCTTGCGAATGCGTTGCTGGTGGTGCCTGAGGATCGCCCCGAGGTGCCCGCAGGGGATCGACTCTCCGCCCTCCTCCTCACCGAGGACGCGAGCACCTCAGCGACCTTCGCGCTGTGAGGGAGCCCCTGGCCGCGCTCGAGCGCCGATTCGTCTTGAGCACCGCCGAGATCATGCTCGGCGGGGAGCGGATCACGCTCGAAAAGCCGCGGAACCCCGATGATCTGATCAGCGAAGCCGATTTCGCACATGATGAACGCCTGCCGTACTGGGCGGATCTCTGGCCGGCGGCGGTGGTGCTCTCCGATCACCTGCTGACGGAGCGGCGGTTGTTGGGCTCGGCGCCGGTGGCCGCCGGGGCCACCGGCGAGGTACCGCACCCGCCGCGCGCCCTCGAGCTGGGGTGCGGGATCGGCCTCGTGACGATCGCCGCGATGCGCGCGGGGTACGACGTCGTCGCCACCGACTACTACGAGGACGCGCTCCTGTTCGCCGCACGCAACGCGCTACGAGCGAATGGACGTGAGCCGGCGACGCGCATGGTCGACTGGCGCGCCCTCCCCGATGACCTCGGGACCTTCGACCTGATCCTGGCGGCGGATGTCCTGTACGAGCGCCCGCATGCGACGTTGATCTCCGCCCTCATCGCCCGTGCGCTGACGCCCGAGGGTCGTGCGTTGATCTCGGATCAGAGGCGCGTCGCGCTCCATGACTTCCTAGAGGCGCTCGGCCCATTAGGGCTCACCCATCGCGTGGTGCATCAGGAGCGGCGCCCCGTACATCCCCCCGCCCCAGAGGGATCGTTCGCACATCACGTGCTGACGGTGTACGAGATCCGAAGAGGGTAGTCCGCGCCTCGGAGGCACCGTTCTCGTCGGGCCGCGCGGCTCAGAGCCAGCGCCGCACCTTGGCGCAGTACGCCTCGTACGGCGCCCCGAACTTCTTGGTGAGATACGCCTCCTCGCGACGGATGATCACTCGGTCGGTGTCCACCACCGCCGGCACCACCATCAGCAGGATCGCGAGCTGGTTCGCCCAGAGCGCCACGCCGATCTGCGCGAGCGCGAAGCAGAGATAGATCGGGTTCCGACTGTGTGCATAGAGGCCCCGGTCGATGATCACCGTCGTCGCCTTCCACGGTTCCACCGCGGTCCGATGCTGCCGAAAGGTCCAGACCGACCAGGCGATCCCGAGCATGGCGACGAGCAGGACCCCCTGCCCGATCCATGCCATCCCCTCCGGGCGGATCGGCCGCGGGACGAGCCAGTGGCCGACCGCCCCGACAACGGTCGCAATGAGGAAGACGAACGGCGGCTTGATCGGGAGATTCGGGTGATCGAGCGACCCGTCCGGTAACCGCCGTTCCTCACGTGCCATCGCCTAGCCCAACTGCTCCGCGACGACCTCGGCGATATCGAGCACCGGGACCTCGGCCCCCTGCGCCTTCACCCCATCGGCCATCATCGTCATGCAGAAGGGACAGGCCACCGCGACGGCATCAGCCTGCGTCGCCAGCGCCTCCTCGGCACGCTCGACATTGATCCGCTTCCCGACCGTCTCCTCCATCCACATGCGGCCGCCACCGGCGCCGCAGCAGAGCCCCTGGTCGCGCGAGCGATCCATCTCGACGAGGTTCACCACCGGGAGGGCACGCTTGAGCGTCTCGCGCGGCGCATCGTAGATGTCGTTGTAGCGCCCGAGGTAGCAGGAGTCGTGATAGGTGAAGGTGCGCACCGGCGCGTGGAGATCCTGGCGGATCGGGACGCGCCCCTCGGCGAGGAGATGCTCGATGTAGGTGGCGTGATGAATCACCTCGTACTCCCCACCGAACTGCGGATACTCGTTCCCGAGCTGATGGAAGCAGTGCGGACAGGCCGTCACCACCGTGCGGACGCCGTAGCGCCCCAGGGTCTCGACGTTGTCCTTGGCGAGGGTCTGATAGAGGTACTCATTCCCCATCCGGCGCGCGGGATCCCCATTGCACTTCTCCTCCTGCCCGAGGATCGCGAAGCGCACCCCGGCCGCCTGGAGGATCTTGGCGAAGGCGACGGTCGTCTTCTTGGCGCGATCGTCGAACGATCCCATGCACCCCACCCAGTAGAGCACGTCAGGGGTCTCCCCGCGCGCCGCCATCTCGGCCATCGTCGGGATCTCCATCCCCTCGGCCCACTTCGCGCGGTCGCCTGGATCGAACGACCAGGGCGACCCGCTCGTCTCCATCGCCTCGAAGGCGGGCATCAGCTCCTCGGGGAAGCGTGACTCCGAGAGCACGAGGTTCCGGCGCAGCTCGGTGATCACCGAGAGCTGATCGATCGAGACCGGGCACTCATACACACAGGCACGGCACGAGGTGCAGGCCCAGAGCTCCTCCTCGGTGATGTACCCATCGAGGAGGGAGCGCTCGGCGATCGCGGCGGGCGCATCAGGGCTGAGCGTGAGCACGCCCCCCTCCCCCGGCACCATCCACGGCGCCTTCTCCTCGAGCCGCTCGCGGACGTTGATCATGATCTTCCGCGGCGAGAGCAGTTTCCCCGTCGTATTCGCTGGGCAGACCGCGGTGCAGCGCCCGCACTCGGTGCAGGCGAAGCCGTCGAGGAGCGACTTCCAGCTGAGATGCTCCACATCCTTCGCCCCGAACTGCTCGGCATCGGCCCCCTCGAAGTCCATCGGCCGGATCGCCCCGACGACGCCGGGTCCACTCGTGTTCGAGAGGTAGGTGTTGGGGAGCGACGCGACCACATGGAGGTGCTTCGAGTACGGGAGGTAGTTCAGGAAACCGAGCACGAGGAGTGCGTGCGCCCACCACCAGAGGTCGTGCATCACTGCTGGGGCAGGCATCCCGGGCGTGAACCCGACCTGTACGAGCGCGATCGCGAGGGGATAGCTGACCGGACGCATCCCGCCGAGCGCCACCGGCTCCGAGACGATCGCGAAGGCCTCGGTGAGGAACATCGTCACCATCAGCGCCCCGATCCACGAGAGGATCAGGAGGGGATCGTTCGGGTGGGTCTCGGCCCCTTCGAGGCGCTTCACCCGCTTGGTGAGCCGGCGCCAGAGCGCCATGGCGACCATCGCGAGGACGATCGCCGCGAACCCTTCCTGACTCAGGACATAGCCGCGATAGAGGGGCTCGGGGAGGAGGTGCTCATAGCCGAACGAGGGGATGACCCCCTTGATGAGCATCTCGGTGGTCCCGGCACCGAGGATCAGGAACCCCCAGAAGATGAGGGCATGCATCGGCCCCGCGATCGAGTCACGGAAGATCTTCGACTGGAAGATCCCGATCGTGAGGAGATTCCCCACCCGCGTGGGGATCTCGGTCCAGCGGGAATCGTCGAGCCGACCGATCCGCAGGTAGCCGATGAGGCGTTGGACGTTCGCCGCGAAGAAGCCGACGGCGAGGAGGAGGATCGCGAGGAAGAGGGCGTTGGCGACGGTCATGCCCCAAAAGGTAGGCTACTGCGCCTTCGCCCGCTTCACCGCCTCCGTCAGCACGGGGAGGATCTCGAGCACATCCCCCACCACGCCATAGTCGGCCACCTTGAAGATCGGGGCCTCCTTGTCCTTGTTGATCGCCACGATCCTCTTGGAGGTCCGCATCCCAGCGAGGTGCTGGATCGCCCCGGAGATCCCGCAGGCGATATAGAGGTCGGGGCTGACGAGCCGCCCCGTCTGGCCGATCTGATCGGCGTGGGGGCGCCACCCGTCATCGGTGACGGCGCGCGTCGCGCCCACCGCGGCGTTCCCGAAGGCCCCCGCGAGCGCCTCCACCAGGGAGAAGTTCGCGGCCTCCTTGAGCCCGCGCCCACCCGACACGATCACCGGCGCCTCGCCGAGGTCGAGCTTCGCGGTGTTCCCCGCCGCGGTCTCGGTGACGCGCACGCGGCTCGCGCTGGGATCCATCGCCGGGGCCACGGCCTCGACCTCCCCCGCCTTGGCGTTCGGCACGGGGAGATAGGCGCCAGCGCGCACCGAGAGGATCGCCGGCGAGGCGGTCAGGGTGAGCGACTGGAGGATCTTCCCCGTGTAGCCGGGGTGGGTCACGGTGATCGCCTCCCCCTTCACCTCGAAGGCGGTGGCGTCGGAAGCCATCGGCACCTGCAGCCTGGCGGCGACGCGGGGGGCGACATCCTTCCCCGTGGCCGACGCGGTGGCGACGAAGGCGCCGTACCCGCTCATCTTCGCGGCGATCGTCGCGGCGACGGCCTCCGGATTGTTCTGGGCGAAGCCGGCGTGCTCCACGACGAGCACCCGGTCGGCGCCATGCGCCCCGAGCGCCGCGGCGTGCGATCCGATGCCAGCGGCACCGAAGAGGATCGCGTGGACCTGCCCGCCCCGCGCATCGGCGATGCGGCGGGCGGCGGTGACGGCTTCGAGGGCGGCGCGGCGGAGGTCACCACCGCGCGACTCGGCGAATGCGAGGACGTGTGCGCTCATCAGAGGACCTTCGCCTCTTCCTTGAGGAGACGGACGAGTTCGGGGACGGCGGCGGTGCCCTCCCCGATGATGCGGCCCGCGGCCCGCTCCGGCGGGAGCGCGAGGGCGTCGAGCGAGAGCCGAGCCGCCGGGAGCTGCGCGGGCTTCGTCTCGAGGGGCTTCTTCTTGGCGGCCATGATCCCCTTCAGCGAGGGGTAGCGCGGGCGCGCGATCCCTTCGTCGATCGTGACGACCGCGGGGAGGGCGCACTCGACGAGCTCGTACGCCCCCTCGAGCTCACGGCGCATCTTCGCGGTGCGCCCATCGAACTCGAGCTTCGAGATCGCGTTCACACAGGGGAGGCCGAGCAGCTCGGCCACGATCGCCCCGGTCACGCCGTGTGCGGTGTCGATCGACATGCGCCCGAACATGATCAGGTCGTAGCCGCCGTCCTTGAGCTCGGCGGCGAGCGCCGAGGCGATCGCGAAGGAGTCGACGTGGGTCCCGTCGGCCTTGAGCTGCACCGCGCGATCGGCGCCCATCGACATCGCCTTGCGCAGCGTCTCCTGCACGACATCACCGCCGAGGGAGATCACGACGACCTCCCCGGCGTTGAGCTTCTCCTTGATCTGGAGCGCGGCCTCCACGGCGTAGCCGTCGAAGTCGGAGATGTCGAACTTGAGCCCCGTCTCGTCCACGGCGGTGCCGGAGGGGGCGATCTTGAAGCGGACGTCCATGTCGGGGACGCGCTTGATGCAGACGGCGATCTTCATCGGTCGGTCGGCGAGGGGTCAGCGGGCAGCGAACGCGGTGAAATCTAGGGAGCGCACCGCGGCCATTGAAGCGAAGGCACTCGCCCCGGCGTTCACATCAGCGGAGCCAGCTCCACCTCGGTCAGTGCCCCGCGGTAGCGCCAGAGGACGGCGAGCGACCCGAGGGCGAAGATCACCCCGGCCCAGCCGATCCCGGCGGGTCCGAGCCCTGTCGAGATGAGGGCCACCGAGGCCGCCCCCAGGGTGACGAGGCGCGCCCCTTCGAGCGCCCCCGCCCACTTGGCCCGCTCGAAGATGCCCCCCACCCCGGCCAGGGCCACGGCAAGGAAGAAGGCGGCCGCCGCCGACTGTCCCCAGGGGAGGGTCGCCGCGGAGCGGAGGAGGAGATACGCCCCGACCAGGGTCACGACGAACTGGGTGACGCCGTAGGCGGCGAGGGGGGCCGGCACCGGGGGGTCGAAGGGGACGAAGGTCGTCGGGTCGAAGGAATTGGGGGGCGTGATCGGCTCCCCCGTCTCGCTCAACTTGGTCGGTCGGCCGAAGACGATCCGCCCCCGCGCCCGCCACGAATCCGCCCGCCACGCCGCCCGAGCGATCTCCACGAAGACATGCACGTTCGCCCAGAGCGGGTTCCAACTCTGGAGCGGGGTCGTGATCCCATAGGTCGGCTCCTCTTCCTCCCGCTGGAAGGTCCCGAACCAGCGATCGAAGACGATGAAGACCCCACCGTAGTTGGTGTCCTGATACTTGGGATTCACCCCATGATGCACACGATGGTGGCTGGGGGTGTTCAGGATCCACTCCGCGAGCGGGCTCAGCGTGCCGATGGCGCGCGTGTGGATCCAGAACTGGTAGACGAGGTTGAGCGCCATCGAGGTGACGAACATCTGCCAGGGCACGCCGACGAGCGCGAGCGGGACGTAGAAGACCCAGCTCATCAAGCCGTGGAGCGCGCTCTGCCGCAGCGCGACCGGGAGGTTGTACTCCTCACTCGAGTGGTGTACCACATGCCCCGCCCAGAGGAGATGCACCTCGTGCGAGAGCCGGTGCGACCAGTAGTAGCAGAGGTCGACGAGGACGAAGACCGCGCTCCAGCTCGCGAGCGCGGGGAGATCGACGGTGAAGCCCGGGAACCCCACGGCCGAGGTGAACGGCGCCCCGCTCGGCCACGCGGGTACCGATGGCACCCAGCGCTGGAGCGCGAACCGCTCCCCGACCCAGATGAAGATCCCGACGGTGAAGACCTTGCTGAAGATCCCCGCCAGCTGGCTGAGGATCCCACAGCTCAGGTCGGAGAGGGCATCGTTGAGGCGCACGACCCGCCGCCCCGTGCGCTGGCTCCAGAGGAGCTCCAGCGCGATCAGGAGGAAGAAGAGCGGGATCGAGGCGGTGACGATACCCATCGCGAGGGGAATGTAGATTCTCGCCATGACCACATCCACTTCGCCCCGCCCGATCGCCGTCGTCACCGGGGCCTCGGCTGGCCTCGGAAAGGCGTTCGCCGCCCAGCTCGCCGCCCGCGGATTCGACCTGATGCTCGTCGCGCGCGACGGGGCCCGCCTCGCGGAGCTCGGCACCGAGCTCTCCAAGCGCCATGGGATCGTCGCGGAGCCCTTCCCCTGCGACCTGATCACGACCGATGAGGTGACGCGCCTCTGCGAGCGGCTCGCCTCGGACGCGCGCGTCACCCTGCTCGTGAACAACGCCGGCTTCGGGACCAAGGGGAAGCTCGTCAATCGCCCCGAGCGGGAGCAGGTCGGGATGCTCGACCTCCATGTACAGGCGGCGATGCGCCTCACGCAGGCCGTGCTCCCCGGGATGATCCAGCGGAAGCAGGGGCGGATCATCGTCGTCGCCTCGGTGGCCTCCTTCACCGCGAGCCCGGGGAACGTGAACTACTGCGCGACCAAGGCGTACCAGCGCGTCTTCTGCGAGGGGCTCGCGATGGAACTGCAGGGGACCGGTGTCGCCGTGCAGGCGCTCTGCCCCGGCTTCACCCACACCGAGTTCCATGACCGCGCGGGGATCGACAAGTCGGTCGGGATCCCCGCCTTCATGTGGCTCGACGCCGACCGTGTGGTGCGCGCGTCGCTCGAGGCGATCTTCGGCGGGGGACCGGTAGTCGTGGTCCCCGGGAAGCGCTACCAGCTGATCGTGCTCGCGTTGCGCTACCTGCCGCAGTGGGTGCGGCGCACCCTGCAGGGGCGCTACGGCAAAGCGCGGACCTGATCCGAGGTCCGCGCTCGCGGGTCCCGCTCACCTCCGAGGCGCTTACCCCCCGAAGGCGTTCATCCCCGTCACGGCCTGGCCGAGGATGAGGGAGTGGATGTCGTGCGTCCCCTCGTAGGTGTAGACGCTCTCGAGGTTCGCCATGTGCCGCATGCTCGCGTACTCGGCGACGATCCCGTTCCCCCCGAGGAGCCGGCGCGCCTCACGCGCGATGTCGGTCGCGATGTTGACGTTGTTGCGCTTGGCGAAGGAGACCTGCTGCGGGGTGAAGGTCCCGATGTCCTTCATGCGGCCGAGGTGGAGGGAGACGAGCTGCCCCTTCACGATCTCGGTGAGCATGTCAGCGAGACGCACCTGCTGGATCTGGAAGCCGCCGATCGGACGCCCGAACATCACGCGCTCCTTGGAATAGGAGAGCGCCTCCTCGTAGCAGGCCATCGCGGCGCCGAGGGCGCCCCAGGAGATGCCATAGCGCGCCTGCGTGAGGCACATGAGGGGGCTCTTGAGGCCGCCGCTCTTGGGGAGGATCGCGTCGGCGGGGAGATGGACGTTGTCGAAGACGAGCTCGCTCGTGTCTGACGCACGAAGGGAGAGCTTCCCCTTCTGATCCTTCGCCTTGAACCCCTTCGCGTTGGTGGGGACGACGAAGCCGCGGATGCTCTTCCCGCTCTCGTCGCCGTCTTCGGTCTTGGCCCAGACCACGGCCACCTGTGCGGTGG
>Ga0172372_10001807_pt1 | contig 32839 bp, 42 predicted proteins | sample LakKiv5m_2_FD_114544 | JGI IMG/M metagenome (GOLD analysis project Ga0172372, IMG submission 114544) | Freshwater microbial communities from Kabuno Bay, South-Kivu, Congo - kab_092012_9.5m | ecosystem: Environmental > Aquatic > Freshwater > Lake | place: Democratic Republic of the Congo... | reverse complement strand
GTTAAAAAAATTCAAAAAACCCCCCATGTAGCCCCTAACTTTGGATTCATTCCCCACGAATTTATTTTTTCCTCTGGGGAATGAATCCAATTCTAGAGATAATTTTTAAAATAACTTTTTTTTTGATTTTTATATAATTTATAAAATGAACTTTCTCTATAAAACATATCAAAATATCGGTAATTCTAGATATTATATGAAAATCAAAAATAAAAATAAAAAAATAAAAATAAAAAATAAATTATTTAGGTTTCAATAATTGATGGATGATCTAGAATGAGAGATTTATCTAAAGGACAGTTAATTTCTTTAGCGATATATTGATAACAACTTTTATCATCATTTTGGTAAATTGTTGATTTAACATTTTGTGGATTTGGATGACGAATAATTATTTTTTTAGGTGGGTCACTAATATAAACAAAAAATAATCCAATACAGAATGCCAATAAAAAATAAAGAGGTTTTATTTTAGTAATTAAATACATTTACTTACTTTAGAAGATTATTTTTTGTATAAATAGTTAATAATTTTTCTTGTAAGAACGTTTTGCTTTTTTGGTAGTAAATGCGACTGTTTCCCATGAATTATCATTTGGTTCATTATCAATAATAGATGTTTCTTCTTGATGTTCTTCTAAAAATTCTTTAATAATATCACTATCTAATTTATCTGAGTCTTTATTCTTTTTAATAATTTTATTGGTAATTTTTTCAAATAATTTTTTTTGTATTTGTTCAGATTTCAGTTGATTATTAATTATTGCTGTCTCTTTCTTTTTAACATTCTCTTTAATTGATTCTTTGAATTGTTTTTGATGGTCAATGTGCGATTTAGTATCTTTTGAATATGTATGCCATTCATAACCATCCCATCCATATAATTCTCGGTAATATGTTTCTAAATCATGTGTTTTCTTCTGTGATAAACGATTTTGAATATCATGTAAAGAATGTAATGGTTTATAAGGATTGAAATTACGAAATTCTTCATATGTAGGTTCATAATCAAAGTTATTATCATGAATAAATTGTTTGAGTAAAATTTGTTTAAGTGAATTTTTTTCATCATGATTTAAATCTGATGTAGATTGATTCGAAAAATTCCATTTGGGTATTGGTCTGAGTGAAATTTCATCAAAGTTCTGTTTATGAAATCCAAATTTGCGAACATATTTTTCTTTAAATAATTTAAATTCTTTAGAATTTTGAAATGAAAAATCAAAATAATTATAATGTTTTTTAGTCATGTTAAAATGTTTTTAATAAATGGTTAATTATTATATAAAGTAATATATTAAATCAATTTTTTTATATTTCATCTGTTAGGACATCAATAACAACAACTTCTAAACCAATTAATACGATTATCATAAATAATCCCAAGAAATAACGATGCCAATTACTTGGGAATTTAAGATTTGTATGATTATGAAGGAAAATATCTCCAGAACGTATAAAGAATGGAATTGCTTGTGTTGATACAGGGAATGTAATTATCATCATAACAACACCTATGATAACACTTGTTTCAAGTTCTCGTGTAGTTAATCCAACTTCCAATGCTTGCCACATAATCCCAACCAATGCGACCAAATTAATTAAATTCTTAGAAAGAAAACCAATCATATTAGTTGGATACATTGGATATAAATCTTGATTTATATCTGGATATCCAGCCGTTGTGATAGTACTAGCTAACATAACAACAAATGGTAAATAATATTTTAATAAATTGGTATTGTCTGTGCTAATTAAAATAATTGGAATTGCTAGGACGAATATCAAAAAAAATAAAAGTGTTCCTAATTTAGGTGTTTTTAAACAAACACTAATTGTACTTTCTTGAGTTTGTGATGACATTATATTTTTTATTATACTTTTATTATTATATAATATAAAAATATTTTTAATTAATGATTTCTCTAATCTTGTTTTGGTGGATTATCTAGATTTTGATTTTGATTTTGATTTTGATTAAATCTAGATGTTTTCCATTTTGTAATACCATAATCGAAAGTTTGTTGAATACCATTCTTACAAACATTTGTAATTTTACAATGTAGATAATTTAGATGATAAACACCATTATCTAATCCTCTAAAAACAATTCCAAAAATCATAACCAAACATAAATTTACAAAGATGTATTTGACAAAAAAGTTTGTTAAATATAAATTAAGACCAGTCATTGATAAAAATACCAAAAATACAAATGTTAAAAATAATGGATTTTTGTAAAAACAAGCTTTTTGATTAGTTTCATTTTCGGATTGATTATCTGGATTTTCATTTTGACTTTTTAATGGTGCGAATGGACAATTCATTGGATCATTTGGATTTCCAAAACCATTTTGTTTGAGAAAATCTGTGATATATGATGTCATTTTATTGTTATTATATTAATTATTATCTTAGTTAATATATATCATTATAGGCTATATGAATTCAATTTTTTATATAAACATACCAATGTAAAATTTATGTATTTTTAGATACAAATATATAGTAATAAAATTGATAATAATTATTAAAAGTATTAATTTATAAAATATAATATTTGTTAATATATATGGATTCACATTTACAATTGAATAAAAGATATAAAGATATTGAAGAACATGATTTTTCAGAGTCTATTAAAATATTAGACCAAACAATTGATATTGGTGTTAAAACAATTGAAGTTTTAGAAACACAAGGAGAACAAATTAATAATGTGAATAAATTATTAGATGGAATTAATGTAAATGTTCAGTCAGCAAATAAAACAATGGCTAAAATTAATAGTTTTGGATATAATTTTACTAAAATTTTCAGACCAAGTTATTGGAAAAATAAAAAATATGTTGAAAGTCAAATTATATCAGAAGTAATTCCCGAAAATACACATCAAATAAATAACATTAATGAAAAAATAAATGATACTTTATTAATTGAAAGAGAACAAGATAATGATGACATTAATAAATTGTCTTCAAGATTAGATATTCTTAAAGATATCGCCATTTTACAAGGTGTTCAACTTAATGAACATAATAAATTATTAGACCAAATAAACCCAAAAATGGATAGATCTAATCAACAAATCACCACTCTAAACCGAAATATTATACGTAAATTAGATTAATAATAAGGAATAATAATAAGGAATAATAATAAGGAATAATAATAAGGAATAATAGAGAATAATAATAGAGAATAATAATAGAGAATAATAAAAAATTGATTTTACTTTTTAATTTTTTATTTTAATGTATAGAGAATTCATATATAAACCTCTAGAGAATAATAATTAATATAAAAGAAAACAAAATGGAAACAGAAAACAAAATGGAAATAATGGAAGAAAAAGTGAAGCAATATTTTGGTTTTGAGTCATTGTATTCATTTCAAAAAGAAGCATTTGAATATTTGAATCAAAATATTGTTATTATAAGTCCGACTGGTTCAGGAAAATCATTATGTTTCCAATTACCAGCTTTAGGAACTGGAGAATTAACAATAGTAATATCCCCGTTAAAATCATTAATTTATGATCAAACAAAAAAGTTATTATCATATGGTAAAAAACAGATTAAAGTTGCGTCATTAACTGGTGATATGTCAACATCTGAAAAAGAAGAAATATATTCAAAATTAGTTCCAAAATTATTTAAATATAAAAATAGTTTAGAAAAACCTAAATTGAAAGTTCAAATTGAATTACTTTATACAACACCTGAGATGTTAACTAGTTCAACGAGATTATTTGATTTATTAAAATTAGTAAATCAAAAAAATTTATTAAAAAGAATTGTAATTGATGAAGCTCATTGTATTTCAACATGGGGACATGAATTTAGACACTCATATTTACATTTAAAGATATTATTAAAACAATTTCCTAATTTATTACTTACAGCATTAACAGCAACAGCAAATCAAAAAGTTCAAGAAGATATTATTTATTTATTAAATTTGAATGAAAGAAATGAAAAATATAAAGTTATAAAAACAAGTTTTTTACGTAATAATTTAGTTATAAATATTATCTCACGTGGATATGGAACAAAAAATTTATTTGAATTGCGTAATTTAATTAATAAATCTCATAATAATCAATCTGGAATTATTTATTGTCATAGTCGTGATGATTGTCAGAAAGTTTCAAAATTTTTATCTGGATGGTTTAGTGTTGATTTCTATCATGCGGGTTTATCAGATAAAGAACGAACACGCATTCAAAATGAATGGTTTAATGGGACTATTAAAATTATTGTTGCTACCGTTGCCTTTGGAATGGGAATTGATAAACCAGATGTTAGATTTGTAATCCATAATAAAATGCCTCGTTCAATTGAGAATTATTATCAAGAAATTGGACGTGCGGGTCGTGATGGTTTAAAATCATTTTGTTATATGATGTATAATTATTCTGACGCTATTGTATATCGTAAATTAGTTGAAAATGATATTGTTCAAAAAATTGATAATTATAATATTCCCGTAAAAAATCAAGATATTGATTTTCTTCCTGAATCATCTGATGAAGAAGATACCGAACAAGAAGATGATACCGAACAAGAAGAAGATACCAAACAAGAAGAAGATATTCAAAATCAAATGGATAATGAAGAATTAAATCGTATTCAAGATTTTCAAAAATACCAGTTAATTAAAATAAGAGAAATAAATAATTTCTCACAAAATACGATTGAATGTAGACATCTTCAATTATGTCATTATTTTGGTGAAAATCTTGATGAACATACATTTAAATGTAATACATTTTGTGATGTTTGTATAATGAATAAAAAATCACCACCTCGAGAAATTAATTTAACACATCATTCACAAAATTTAATAAAATGGATTATAAATAATAAAAATGATACTGAAAAAAATCAATTAATAAAAGATTTTTCATCACAACAATATATTAAGGAAAAAGAATTAATTAGATTAGTTTCTTATTTGATTAGAAAAAAATATATTAAAGAAGAATTAATACGAAATGAATCCGGTTTTTGGTTTGAAAAATTAACAGCTTACAATAAGGCTAAAGAACTATTAAATAATCAACATCAAATAAAATTACTTATTTGAAGAAGTATTACCCTTCTCAATAAGCATTTGAATAACAAGAGGCTTGAAACAATACAAACGTCTCTTTTCAGGGTTTGTAATTTGTTGTTCAAAAGTCGGAATGATTCCATCTCGAAGAAAATTCTTTTGTTCGTCATTTCCAATTTGTTCAACAACATTTGTAAGAGTTGTAATGTTGACACCAACATAAGGACTCTTCGAAAGTTCCAACAACTTTTCAAATGTTATTCCGTTTGTTGATTCTGACATTATTACAATCAAATTAAAATAACCGAAATAATCAAAGTAATTATAATAAAATATAATAAAATATAATCAATTTTTAATATTAATATTAATATAGATTAGCCAAATTATTTGATATTGATAATCATTTCAATAATATCTGGTTTTAGATGATATTTTTCTCGTTGCCATTTGTCAGGTATTTCTTTTTCTAGAGAAGGAATGATAACATCCCAAAGATATTTTTTTTGAGAATTATTCCCAATACTTTCAATAATATTGGATAATGTGTCAATTTTAACACCAATATACTTACACATCGACAAATTTAATAAACTTTGAAAAGTTATTTCTTTCAAATTCATGATTGTTTTGTTTTATTTGTTTAGTTTTATTTGTTTTGTTTTATTTGTTTTGTTCTAGTGATAATCAATTTTTAGAGATTAAATAACGGGATAAAATTACCCAAAAAAAATTGATTATAAATATTTATTATATAGAAAATTATCAAAAAATAGATGAGCATATGTATTAAATATATTGACAATTTAGATAATGAAATATCGAATATAGATATTGAATGTGATAAAATTGAAAACATATCACATCAATTATTAATAAAAAATATTACATTTGATAATGTTTTCTTATATTCCAACACTTCCAAAAAATCTCAAATATTTAGATTGTAGTTATAATTTTCTTACAAATTTGCCTAAATTATCAAATGTTTTAGAATATTTAGATTGTAGTATTTGTAAAATAATTGATTTACCCAAATTACCTGATACATTACAATATTTAGATTGTTATCGAAATAATTTAACTAAATTACCTGAACTTCCAAACAATCTAGAGAAACTCCATTGTGCTCATAACAAATTAGTTAATTTACCAAATCTTCCAAAAAATTTACATCAATTAAAATGTAGTCATAACCTAATAAATCAAATAGATAAACTACCAGATAATTTACAATATTTTATATGTCATCATAATAATTTAGATCAATTACCTGACCTTCCGGAATCACTTTATAAATTGTGTTGTTATAATAACAATTTAGAAAAATTACCAGAATTACCAAAAAATCTAGAATATTTACATTGTAATAATAATCAATTATTTTATTTACCATCATTACCAAATAAATTAATTAGTTTGATAATTTTTAGAAATAAGTTATCTATATTACCAGAATTAAAAAATACTTCAATTACTTTTCTAGAATGTAGTATTAATAATTTAATAGAATTACCAGAATTACCACATACAATAATTAAAATTATAGCAAATGATAATAAATTAATAAAATTACCAAATCTTCCATATTCATTAAATATTCTTCATTGTTCAAAAAATCAATTAACAAAATTACCAGAATTACCAAATCAAATTAGTGAATTGGATTGTTCAAAAAATAAAATTGAGTCAATGCCAAATATTCCAGAATCAGTATCTGGATTAAATTGTTTATCGAATGTTTTTCGTGTAAAAATATTAAAAGATAATAAAATATGTTTTCGCGGTAAAACATATCAAAATATCAGATATATTAATTCTAGAATCTAAACACTTTCAAATTTTATTTTAGCGTTTATTTTTATTTCTTTTTAACTGTTATTTTAATAAATAAAAATTAATAAATAAAAATTAATAAATAAAAATTATGTTAGATTATTTAAAAAATCCATATTTACTAAGTATTATTTTAAGTTTAATTTCATTAGGATATTTATATTATTATAATAAACAAAAAGAAATAGAAACTAATTATCAAGATTATCTTAAATATTTCGCATTTATAGTAATTCTCCTAATAAGTTTTTATTATATTATATCATATAATATGGTTAGTATGTCATCAATTACACCTCCAACACCTGTATTACCAGTAATTCCAGAAGATGGTTTTTCAATTCATCATAAGATTAAAACAGGTATACCTGAATTCTAGATGAATAATCGATATAAGCATCATAACCATGATTTGACAGTATTTCAATAAATTCATTTATTTCTTCAATGCTCCAACATAAATTTGAAAAAATACGTAATTCTAGATTTTGATTGTTATGATTCATGATAAATCGATAATCACGAAAATTTCTATCAAAATAAGGATGTGGATAATAATCACTGTATTTTTTTGCAAAATCTTTGAATGTATTTTTAACTTCATCTGTCATTGGTAATGAAAATCCACCTTCACATGAAAAAGAAGACGAAATATTAGTTAATAAAATACTATTCTTTCTAATAATTTGAGATAATTGATCACATGTATATTTTAATTGATTATTTATAATAGATTGTTTAAAATCATTTATTACAATTTTTCTGATTGTGAAATATTTATTAATCATATTAATTTGTTCCCAATCAATTGTTTTTTTATTAATGTAATATTCATAATCATTATCACTTGTTCTACCATCATAATATTTAGAATAACATGGTTTAACAAGTAATCCGACAATATAACAAATGTCAACAAATGATTGAATTTCTTGACGATTCCATGATAAACCATCCTTAACACGTAATTGATGATTTCCAAAAGATGTATTCCATCTCAATTGTCTTGATGGTTGATAATTGACATTGGGAATTTGATAATACAACCATTGATTGTTTTGATTTCTTGAATTTGGTTTAAAATTGTTAAAATTATTAAATTCAATAATATGTTCTTTAGTAAGTGGTAATTCAAATCCACCTTCATAAAAACAATTTCTAGATAATTGTTTAAGAGGATGGTTGTTTGGTTTACTATTCGCGATTTTAATAATCTTATCTATTTCTTCAGATGATGGTTTTCGATTGAATATCAGACCAAACAACTGACAATAGTCATACATTGTTTGATTCGCTTCGGATTTCATTTTTGAACGTGATTTTAGTTTGACGTTATTTCACACAATTTAATAAAAACTAATGTAAATAGAACATTTCAATTTTTTTATTACAAACCAAACCAAAAATACGGATTAAATATTATCAATATTAGTGAGTTTTTCGAGTAATGATTGATTAATAACAGTCATATAATTTTCGAATAATTTATCTTGATTTATTTCAATTTCGGAAATAGCTTTTTGGATTATTGTATTTTCGTTTTTAATTATTTGATTATAAATTGTTTCTGGATTAACTCTTGGAATAATATTATTAACTTTACTTTGATTTGAAATAATAAATAAATCAATATTCAATGATTTTAACCATTTATATAATATTGGTGTTGAAGCAATAATGTAATCATTTTCATTAATAATTTTAATAATATGTTTGTTTGTATGAGGATTTGTTCCATAAAAATGGGAATTATCATGAATTGATTGGGGTAATTTATAATTTAAATCCCATCCTAATATAGTTATTTTTTTACATCCTAAATGAATGGCTAAATAAATTGGAATTTCATACATTATTCCGGGTCCCTCAGGTCTTTTTATTCTTTTTTCAAATAAATAATCATTAAATCTACAAGATTTTGATAAAGGGGGTATTTTGTTAGTAGTATTTCTAATACGATTAATATAATATATTGGGTCTAAACTAAGTGTAATATCATGGTATTTACTAATAGAATCTTTCTCACTCATATAAATACTTATTATATTATTATTATATGTTGATAATTGATAATTACACCAATTTAAAACATGAAAGTCTGTTATATCAGCATATACATCGAATGCTTGTTTAATTGTAATTACTACAGCTTTACCGGCTATGTTTTTAATGAGATTTTGTGGATAATTATTTAGAGATGGTCCGCAACTAATAATATAACATTCTTCATCTTGATAATAATTATTCATAATTTTAAATTTTTCATTTATAGATTCTGTTTTATTGAGAATTTGTTTTAATTGTCTAGTTTTTTCTTTAACATTTGATGATGAAATAAGATTTGGGTTAAAAGAATATGAATTATTATAAATTTCTGGTAATTTGGGTTTAATAAAAGTTAAATGGAATAATCCATCTATTCTAGCATGTTGATATTGTTCATAAGATTCTGAAACTTTTTCAATACCTTTTAGAGCAATTTTTTTTATTACCAATGCCCATGATTGATGTTTACTAATCTCCATCGCATATGTTGATTTACAATATTCTGTAAAAAAGTTTCTAGTTTCTAAATTTAATTTTTTACTTCCATCTTCTTTAATTCCAATTATAATAATTCTATCAGATTGTATTTCCATTATATCATTACGAATAATTTTATTCAGATCACTATTCCAAAAATCATATATTTTATGTGATTCAACAATAAATTTACTATTTTCTTCTCTAATAACTACAACATTAATACCCCGATTAGAATTATGATTAAATATAATTTGTTTTTTATTTAAATAAACTTCAAATAATGCTAAATTTTGTCGACTTGTTCCATATGATATGACTGTTAATTTTTCATTTTTAATATATTTAGCTAAATAATCGATATTCATAATTATTTATGTATTATTACTATAATGTTTTTTATTTTAATAAAATATACGAATACTTTTTGATTGTTTTTGGAAGTTTTATATTGATATATTTATGAAAAAATTTGAAATCCGATCACATAATATACGAATGATACTATTTAGTAAAATGGTAGAGATATATTATAAATATACCACTAACCCATCAACAAGATTTCTCAAAACTGATTCTCTTGATAAAATTCAAGATTTTAATTCGGTTGTATTATTACGTATTAGTGGTAATGAATCTAATATACCTAATATTCTAGAACTACCAAAATTATTAAAAAATATTCCAAATTCACTGATAATTATCAATATTAGCAAATGTAATTTACAATCACTTCCTAATTTACCAAATTTAATTGAAGAATTGTATTGTGATGATAATCAAATAAGTATAATCAATTCATTACCATCTTCACTAAAAAAATTTAGTTGTTATCAAAACAAAATAACTAAAATTTGAAAATTACCACATTCACTTTCACATCTAGATTGTAGTTCTAATCAATTAACACAATTACCAGAACTACCAAATAACCTATGGTCATTAAATTGTAGTTCTAATCAATTGAGATTATCACCAAATATTAATCATTTGAGTAATCTTCATAAGATTGATTGTAGTTTTAACCTAATTACAGATATTCCACAAATACCAATTACCCTTATAGCGTATTCAAATGCGAGTTTATTAATTTCTGATCCATGTGAATATTTCACTATTGACGACAATGATAATATAACATTCATAACAAACGATAAAAAACATAAAGAAAAAATAATTAATTTTGATAATAATCCGTTTGTTGATATTTACAAAAATCATTTTGATGTTCAAGGATATTATTCAAATAATACGGATTATTATATTAGAATGAATAACCTTACTAACACTAATCCGAATGTAAATAAAAATAAATTCATTAAATTCATCCAGAATTTATTTAAAAGTCATTAAATACAAGTCATTAAATACAAGTCATTACTGTTTTTATTTTTTATTTCATAAAAATAATCATAAAATAGTAAATTTAGGTTAATATAATCATATTTAAAATTGAATTATTGTTATTATATAGTTTAGATAATAATAGTCTAGATAATATTTATTAAAATGATAATGATATATTATAAATATACCACTGACCAACAAATCGGGGCTCTCCATACTGATTCTCTTGATAAAATTAAAGATTTTGATTCTGTTGTAAGATTAACATTTATGAATAATGATAATGATAATAATAATAATAATAATAAATTAAAGTTAAATACAATCCCACGATTACCAAAATCATTAAAACATTTATTTTGTTCAAACTATAATTTAACTGAACTACCAGAACTTCCGAGTTCGCTTCAAATACTTAAATGTTCAAATAATCAATTAATTAGATTACCATATTTACATGACTCAATAATCGATATTGATTGTCATTATAACCAATTAACTGAACTACCAGAACTTCCAAAATTTCTAGAATATCTTGATTGTTCTTATAACAAAATAAATCAACTTCCGAATCTACCATTAACACTCAAATCATTGAATTGTGTAAATAATTATTTAAAAATTTTGGAAAATATCCCCCCTTCACTTGAAATATTATATTGTAATAATAATCAAATAAGTACACTTACTTCATTACCAGAAACACTTAAATCATTAGATATTAGTAACAATCAAATAAAAATAGTTAATTCATTACCACCAATACTTGAAAAATTTGTTTGCTGTAATAATCAAATAAATATAATTAATTCATTACCTCCAACACTAATTTGGTTATTTTGTTATTCAAATCAATTAACGCAATTACCAACATTACCACAATCACTTAAAATTCTAAATTGTAATTCAAACAGATTAACACAATTACCAGAACTTCCGATAAATATTACATCATTAGATTGTAGTTCAAACAGATTAACATTATGTCCGAATATTAATTATTTAGACAATTTATATAAAATTAATTGTAGTAATAATCAAATTAGAGACATTCCAAAAATTCCAGCTCTAACTATAGTACAATCACAAATGCATTCAAATGTGGAAAAAGTTATTTGTAAATGTAAACATCTTGATGGTTCAGATTGTAATAAAGAAAAAAAATTAATAAATTATGATAATAATCCATTTATCGATATTTACAGAAATCATCCCGATGTTAGGGGACACTATTTTAATAATAATTTAAAAAATAAATTTATTCAATTCATACAGAATTTATTTAACTAGATTTCACTTTAGATTTTACTTTAGTATGTTTAACTTCATCATTCATATGTGATTCATGTGATTCATGTGATTCATTATTTAATTCAGCCTCAATTTTTTTATTTTCATCTGATGCCTTTGATTTCCATTCATTTCGAATATCTTCATCAAGTTCCCTCCATAATAATGATAATTTTTTCATAATCCCTCCTTGATCCAAATCTGGATTTTTATTTTTACATTTCTCTCTTTCAGCTTTACAAAACATATTGAATCCATTTAATTTTGTTGGTCGTTCTGGTTTTCTAAATGGTGATTCAGCAAGTTCTCCATTTTTAATTTTTTCTTCAACTTCATTTAATTGTTTAAAATATCCAATATTTTCCTTATCAGCCTTATCATACCATATTTTTTTAGTAGCATCATTTAATTTATCCCATTCTTTCGCAATTAAAGAATTGTGTTCATTGAAAACAAATTTACCACCATTCTTTTTAATTTCTTCTCTCCTATGAGAACTATACAATCTATATCCAGATGTTTTTTGAATTGTAATAAATGTATTTCTCGGATCTAAATTTTTCATTGCTTTTTTTGATAATTGTTGTGCTTTTGTATCACTTAAATTTGGAAAACATTGATTCCAAACTTCAAGAAACATTAAATTATTTTTATCACATACATATTTTAATAATTCAACCGCAAATCCACCATATGGGGGAAATTTCCTTACTTTACTTTCAAGTGTCTTTTCTTTTTCTTTAGGCATTATAATTTAAATATTTAAATGAATATATATTACATATTCCTTAAATTAATTTTTTTAGATTGTAGAAGTAATTTACAATAGAGACGTGGATTGATTTTCTTTTTATTTGATAGATTAATAAATTCAGATTGTGAAATGAATGACAATTCTCTTTCTAATCCATTTTGATTTTCAATTTCACCAAAATGTTCTTTTGTTATTTTTCTAAGATTATTAACATTATTAAAATCTAGATTATATTTTTTTAACCATGGTATTTGATATATAGGTATATCCAATAAATAAATTAAATATTTACTATGATAAATTTTAATTTCTTTAGAAAAATATTCTTGGATCAACTGACTTGTTTTTCCAAATAAATCAACATCATCTAAAAAAAATAAATTATTTGTTTCTTCATTGAATTCACGAATTGCCGTTTCTAAAATTGACTTGTCTTTATTATCACGTTTTCCACCAATATCTCCCCATAATCCTCTCTTCTTCTCCAATGACATAAAATAATATTGTTCATCTCCTATTTTAGTTCGTATCAATATCCCAGAAGCTTTAAAATCATTTGTTTTATTCGAAATCATTAATAATAATAATTATTATAATTCAATAAGAAATATTTATATTGAATTTCTATATATCAGAAATTTCAATCATCATAATATCTTTATTTTGATTATTTTCTTTTTGATTATTTTCTTTTTGATTATTTTCTTTTTGATTGTTTTCTTTTTGATTGTTTTCTTTTTGATTATTTTCTTTTTGATTATTTTCTTTTTGATTATTTTTGCGATTAATAAAATAAGCATAAATTTTAATAATAAACATAATTATAATAACAATTGCTTCAAATACAGCAGGAATTAATATAGGATAATTTTGATAATGTGAATTATAAGTAAGACTTCCAATCATACCAATTGTATAAAGAAGCATCCATTTGAATGAAATATCTTTTTTTTCACCGGTTTTAATAATTTTAATTAATTGAACACTTGGACCAATTGCGATAACAATTCCTCCAATTAATCCGATAATATCAATAACTAATGAACTTTCTTTTTTAACATCTGTAAAAGACATTATATAAATTGTTAATAATATTGTAATAATATTGTAATAATATTGTAATAATATTGTAATAATATTGTATCTCTAGAATCAATTTTTTAAATTTTTTCAGAAGACCAATTTAAAAAACATATTTAGCATTTTTATTTAGCATTATAAATAGTGTAAAGAAATAAGATGATAAATATGAACAAACTATTTGGGAAAATATATAAAATTATAGAATTATTAATTAATAATAATATGAAGGGAATGTGAAATATAATATCATGAATTAGTTCATATTTTACATTAGTTCTGTATAAATGATTAATTAAATAATGTGTAATACTTTTAGAAATAAAAGTAATTCTAGATATATATGAAAAATTTAAATGATATATAAACATTTGAATATGTAAATGTAAAAATATTACACAAAAACCAATATTAATTTTAATGATATCACAAATTGAAAAATCTTTATAATATAGTTGTAAAAAATTAACAATTATAAAAAGTAATAAAATAATATAATTTATATTAATATACATTTTATAAATTAAAATAAAAAACATTATAATATGTTAATTATAATCAATTTTATTATTATTATATACGTTGCCAAAATGGAAATATAATATTTATAAATGCAATCATAGATATATTTATAATAATTTCAATTAATAAAATGTAATATGACACATCTAGAACTGTATTAAATATAATATTTTTATGTCTTTTACAACAATAATCAACAAATGACAACATAAGTAAAATTATAATTTTCATATAAAATAAACATCTATTATTTTCATAGACAAAATATGTATTTATTGTGTTATTACTTATTTTGATATAATTAACAATTAGTCCAATAAATAAATAATATAAACGTGTTTTATTACTTATTTTTATATTATTCGCAATTATTATAATTAATAAATAACATAACAATCTATAAATTATTAACATTGAAATTTATATTTGAATTTGATATTTGGGTTTTATATTTTATTAATAATGATAATAATGATAATAATATCAAATACAAATCAATTTTAATTTATTGTGTTTTATTTTATATATTAAATTTCACGTGAATAAATTAAAAAATAAAAAATGTCATTGTCTAAACAACTTTTAGATAAACAAAAAAATGAAACTGAATGTATATATCAAAATATGGATTGTATAAAAATTGAAGAAATCAGTGATTTATTAATCGAAAATAAAGAGGTATCAACAATTTATTTTACTGGAATTGGTAAAAGTTATAATATGGCAAAACATACAAGTGATCTATTAAAATCAATTGGATTTAAATCACATATATTACATCCGATTGATTCTTTACATGGAGATTTAGGAACATTATCTAAAAATGATATTATATTTATATATAGTAAAAGTGGTGAAACAAAAGAATTAATAGAATTAATATTTTTTTTAAAACAAATGCCTGTATATTTAATTGGTGTTTTTTGTCAATTAAATTCAAAATTAGAAAAAGATTGTCATAAATCATTAATTTTACCATGTGGTAAAGAATTAGATTACAATTTTGATATGGTACCGACTACATCAATAATATCATATATTGTCTTTTGTAATTTATTGGTAGCAACATTAATGAATAAAATGAATATTGATATTGAAACATATGGAACGAATCATCCTGCTGGTTCTATTGGTCAAAAAATATGGTTAAAAATAGAAGATATTATGTATTCTTTAGATAATATTTGTTGTATAACACGTGATAAAAGTTTACTTGAAACAATGATTCAAATGAGTAATAAACATGTCGGATATTGTTTAATTGTTAATCAAAATGATAATACAATTCTAGAGGGTATTGTTAGTGATGGTGATATTCGAAGATGGATAACAGATAATCCAACACATTATAATCTAAATAATATTAATATATCAATTCTTGAAAATAAAAATCCAAAAACAATCCATTATAAAACAAAATTAACCGACCTGAGACATTTAATTGATAAAGAAAGAAAAATATTAAATGTTGGATTACCAGTTATTGATAATTCTAATAAATTAGTTGGATTTATCGATAATAAAAAATTAATTGATTATAATCAATTATTATAATCTATTGATGGATACGGTGTCATATTATCATTATTCTGGTTATTCTGGTTATTCTGGTTATTTTGGTTATTTATATTAATTTTTTCTTTAATAATATTATTAAATATTGGGTCAGAAATTGAATATGGACTATCATTTTGATATCTAAGAAATTCTTGAACATAATCTTTTTGATATAAATTATTAATATGTTCTGAATGATTATTTAATCCATTTGAAATTTTATTAAGATTTTTAAAACTATTAACACGATATTCATGTTCTTGTTTTTTAATTTTTTCTAACAATTCCTCTTGTTCCAATACTGTAGATTCTAAACATTTAGATGGTGTAGATAAAAGACAAGAAACAGGGCAAATTGTTCCCATTTCTCCATAACCAATATTTGAAGTTGAACCCATACCCCAACGACTGATAGATTGAACCGCATCTTTACAATTTTGATATTTCCCTTTACTTTGAGTGTTTATAAATTGATTTTGGTCAATACATTTTTGATAATTTTTATCTTGATTCATTTCACTAGTAATAATATCTAATATATCAAATTGTTCTTTTTTATTTTTTAAATAAGTAGTAATCGTAAATATTATAAATAGAAAGATGAAGAAAAATCCAGATGTTAAAAATATTTCCTTCATTATTATCTTTATTTTGTTAATGAGAATATTTTTTATTATTATTTTATTATTATTTTATTATTATTTTATTATTATTTTATTATTATTTTATTATTATTTTATTATTATTTTATTATTATAAAATAAAAAGAATATGAATTATAATTTGCTAATTACAATTTGTGGGATTATTTTTTGTCATTATTTCTATCCACAAGAATCAAAATATTTAACACAACCATTTACAATTATATCATTAATAATTTTAATATCAATACAAAATAAATTTAATAAAAAACGACATTATTACCAACTTGTTTTATTAGTGTTATTATGGTTTACATTAATTTATGATGTTAAAATTGCGATTTTGATAATAATAATATTATTAATAGACATATTAACAAGTTCATCTCAAACTAAATATTTTGAAGGTTTCACAAATACACCAAATTATAATGAAGATCCAAATTTTAAATCATCAAAAACTAAAAAGAAAAAAGAAACAGAAAACTTTAAAGAAGATGAATCAGATACCGAAGAAGAAGAACGTGATGAAGAAGAAGAAAGTGAAGAAGAAGAAAGTGATGAAGAATCATTAAATAAGAATTTGGATTTAGGTAATATCAAATTAAAATCAAAATCAAAAACAAAAACAAAATCAAAAAAAAATAATAAAGAATCATTTGAACAAGTGAGTGATCGTAAAATTACAATAATGGGAGAAATTAGACGTATATTGGATGATTTTGATTCGGGTAAAAATTCACTTACGGCAGGAGAAGCATTATTAGATATAAGTGATGTTTTACATGAACAGAGAAAAGAGGAATTTGATGATATTGTTAATGGTTATGCTGATCAAGAAGATGATGAAGAAATGTATTTATAAAAATATCTATTTAGAATAATAAAATGAAAAATGAAAAAGAAATATTGAGTACTCTAGAATTACTTTTTCATAATAAGAAAATATCAACAATAAAAAAACAAAATTTAAATATTTTAAAAAATTGGTATTATTCAGTAATTTCAAATTATAAAAAAATACATCTAGAATTGAAAAAAGATAAACATGTTGAAAAATTTATTGAACAAAAAAATCAAGAAAAACAAAACATAATATTTCCAGAAATATTAAGAAAATTTTTAGAAAATAAAAATAAAATAAAACCTATTCTAGAGAAAAATATAAACCAAACTAATCAAAAAATCCTCAATTTTATTGAAACAACAACAACAACAAATAATATAATTTCTGAATTTTCTACGATTTATAATTTATATTCAAATGATATTTATAATTTACTAAATCAAATAGGAATATTACTATCAAACAAGAATAATAATATATCATATAATAATTTTTGTCCGATAGAAATTAAATTAGAAATCGAACGGGGTTTTATTTATACATATTCATATAATTATACATATCAAAAAATCAAATTAAATATTATTATTCATAGTAATCATAAATTAAGTAATAAAGAATTATTAACAGTTCTTACTAGGTCATATTTTATCCCAATATATTATCAAGATACAAAACCATTAATAATTGAAATATACTTAACAAATATTAAAAAAATAAAAACAACAAATGATAATTATTTCGGTTCAAAAGAAATTAATTCTGGTTCAACTGACGGGAATAAAATAACCATTTGGAGACGAGAAGAATTTTTGAAATTAATACTACATGAATCAATACATTATTATCAGTTAGATAATTCATTTAAATTTATTCTAGATGAGAGAAACTTAAAACAAAAAATAGATTGTCATTTCCAAACTAATAATGATAGTGGATATAGAATATACGAAACATTTACAGAAACATTGGCGTTATTATTTAATACAATGTTTTTAAGTAATGATTTTGAATATTTTTTGGAATTACTAGAAAATGAAAAGAAGTTTAGTATTTTTCAAACATCTAAAATTCTTAAAAATTTAGGAATAACAACTTTTAATGATTTTATAATAAATACTAATGATAAAAATAAATGTCTAGAATTACGAATTATAAAAAAAAATAATCAACTCAATCAAAAAACATCCGTTTTAGAATATTTTATTCTAAAAACGGCATCAATAATTAATCTAGATAAATACATAGAATATCAAATTAATAAGGGAGGTAATGAATTTTATATTAGTAAAAAAGGTATTGAATTGAATAATATTGATGTATATTATGATATGCTACATTCAATAATTATAGACAATAATAATTATTTTCAAAAAAATGTTAATATGTGTTTAAAATTACTTATGAATCATAATATTTATCATAATATTAAAAAAGAACATCTAGAAACATTCAGATTAACATTATTTTAACAAGAACCGAATGAAAAAATAAAAATTGAATTTTAAAATAATATTTATTTGAAGATATCGATCTTATTATTAGAATGGGAATTAAAATAATTAATCCATATTTACAATCAAAAAATAACAAAGGATTAAAAAAAATTAAATTAAATAAATATAATGGAAAAGTTGTAGTAATAGATGTGAGCAATTTCTTATTTAGATATTTATATAGCCAAGGAGATAAATATTTAATTGGATTTCTTATGATTTTTGATATTTTAGTTTCAAACAATATTTATCCAATATTTTGTTTCGATGGGCTACCACCACTTGAAAAATCAAGAACATTACGAAAAAGACAAACACAAATTAAAGAAAGACAAAAAAGAAATGTTGATGTAAACCAAGCATTAAAATTGATAGATGAAATATTAACAGAAAAATATCAACAATTTCATGAAAATAGTCCAGACCAAAAAAAAATCAATGAAAATGAATTTCCTAAAAAAGAATGTGAAGAATTCTTTTATGAATTACTTTTAAATGGAAATAAACCAGATTATCGAACAATAACAATTTCAGAAATAACAAAAATTAAAGAAAAATTGGAAGATGAAATGAAAAAAAATCACCAAAAATGTACTAGAATAACAAAAAAAATTATTGATACTTTAAAAGAAATGTTTGACATTATAGGAATTAAATATATTCATTCAAAAGACCAAATTGAAGCTGATTTAGTATGTACTGAAATGGTAAAACAAAATATAGCTGATATAATGATAACGGATGATTTAGATCCATTAGCATTAGGATGTCCAAAAACATTACGCGATTTCACATATGATATTAATAAAGAACCAACAGAATATAATTTAGATGAAATTATTAAAGATATTGGTTTATTAAGTTATGAACAATTTGTTGATATATGCCTAATTTGTGGAACTGATTATACAACTAAAATTACACAAATAAAAAATATTGATGATTTAGATAATATAATTATTTCTCTTAAAAGACATCCAAAATGGAATGATAAATTACATAAATTAATCAGAGATAATTATTTAATGAAATATGAACCTGAATTAAAAGAAAAATCAGAAGAAGAAATGAATCAAATACTTAATAAATTCACAACGGATTATATATCAAAAAAAAGATTCTTTATACAATCATTTCAATTAAAAGACATGATTAAAGATCATAATTTAAATAATCAAATTATAATAATTAATAATAATTATGAACGTTTATCATCATTCATTAAAGAAAAATGTCAAGATTATCGTTCTCAAATTTTATCACAAGTTATTAATCGTATAAATAAATCATATACACAGAATTATCGAAATAAATTTAACGAAGTAATAAATAATTCAATTATTCAACATTTTCCAGATAATCTAGAACCAAATGATAATCTAGAATTGATTGATATTTTTGAATCAAATCAAATATAAATAATATTTCTCAAATATTTGTGTTTTTTTATAAATTTATTATTATTACATCTTTAGTAATTTAAGTGAATTAGGTAATTCGGGTAATGATGTTAATTTATTTTCAGAACACATTAGTGCTTTAAGTGATTTTGGAAGTTCTGGTAATTTTGTTAATGAATCATAATTACAATAAAATTCAACAATAGAATTCGGAAGTCTGGGTAATAAAGTTAATGATTTACCACAATATTCACTATAATAAAGCATCCATAAAACTTTATCATAATCATTAATTTCTTCAAATGAATTGAATGTTATATAATCTTCCAACATAAATTCATCTGTTAAACGATATTTAATTTTAATCATTTTTAGAAATAAAATATTAACAAAAAAGAAAATCAATTTTCCTAGAAAGTATATTATATGAAAGTTAGCCAATTCTTACATATAAATGATTTTATTAAAATAAATATTATTCGCTTTTTTAATTAATTTATTATTCATTATATATATAGATTTTAACGATTTAGGAAGTTCTGGTAATGAAGTTAATTTATTATTTGAACAATTAATTTCTTGAATTGTATTCGGAAGTTCTGGTAATGAAGTTAATTGATTACCAAAACAATAGAGATATTTAAGAAATTTGGGCAGTCTAGGCAATGAAGTTAATTGATTATATTGAAAATCAATCATTACAATATTATTATAATTTGGTATATCATCCAATAAATTATATTCGTATATTTCCGTAGTTCCTGAAATAAACAGATTAATCGGAAACCCTAATTTATATTTAACTTGTATTTTCATTTTTAAAATTATTACTTTTATGTCTAAATTGATTGATTATTTTATATTCAAAATCAATTGATTAATTAGTCCCAATTTATAAAACTATAAAACTATAAAACTAAAATATATAAAAAATAAAATTATAATCTAAAAATTTTTATTCATGTGTAAATCGTGTTCCATTATTATTATTTCTCTTATCTCCACCTCGATTACGATTATGTTCTCTATTAACTTTTTGCCATTCACCTTCTTGAGAACGTCCCTGTCCATTTCTCGGATGATTACCTCCACCTCGAAAATGTGTGCTAGGTTTTCTAACTTGATCACACATTAAAGAACCACCTTTAACACCTCGAATATCAACAGCTTGATATTTATGTTGGCTATTTTCCTCAGTAGTTCCTAAATTAAAACTAACATATTCTCCTTGTGTTAATGTTCGATATTGATTATGTGATGGTCTAATATTAGCTTGATGAACAAATACATCTGTATTATCTGGATTATCACGCAAATAATTTTCACTACATACAGTGATAAATCCAAATCCTAATTTGTTATTAAACCATTTAACTTGTCCTTCATAACGTTCAGTAGATGCTAATTTAAAAGTTTGTTCTGTACTATCTTCTTGGTTTTTATTTGTTTCGGTATTATGATTCATTATGTTTGCTTTTTCTAAGATTTGTTTTTATTTGTTCTTTTTTTGCTTATATTGAATTGTGATTTATTGTGATTTATTGTGATTTATTGTGATTTATTGTGAAAAAATCATTGAAAAAATTGAGTTAGATTTAATTTTAATGGTTAATGAATCTTCTAAACATTCAATTGTCATCCACCATCCAAATGGAAGATAAAACATATGTCCTTTTTTAAAAATAATTTCAATATATTTAGATTGTGCGTAATCTGGGTATTCTTTATTTTCGGTTAATTGACTTACTTTCCAATGATCAATTTGACTTTTATTTTTATCTCCTTTGATTGGATAAAGGAATTTTTCATTTTTAGGACTAAATATAGCAAATTTTAATTTTCCATATATATTAGCCCATAATAAACGGTGGTCTGTTATTTTAAAAAGTGGTGTAGTTTGTCCTTTTTTAAGAATAAGAAAATCGTATTTACGACTAATTGAAAATGGTATGTCATAAAAACTTGTAAATTTATCTAAATTCTTCTTAACAACTTGATTTTCTAAAATATTTGGACTAACATTAATATAATCTTGGTTAATTTCATTTAAACCTTTCCAATGACAAATTACATTCATAATAAATGAAGGGGATTTGAGAATCATTTTCTTTTCAAAAATTGATTTATCAGGATTATCCATTTGAATAATTTCATAATCAGAATTTGTTTTCAAAAATTGATAACAATGACAATAGAATATGAAGAGAATAATTAATATTATAAATAACAATAAATATAAATTAATAAACATATTATTTATTTAATTATTATTTAAAAATATTGTAATTTTAGCGTAATAATTAATTTATGATTACAATAACTTTACAAATTAACTTTACAAAAAAACAAAAAAATTGATTTAATTTATTATAGTTATTATATTAATTACATTATAAAATGTGTTTTGATATTTACAATATATATTTTAAAAAATATCCCATATATAAATGGGAAGAAATTATAAAACATAATTCACATAATGATTGTTGGATAGTTGTAAAAAATAATATATATGATATTACAAATTATGTTAATCAACATCCGGGGGGTACATTATGTATAGCTAAATATGCGGGAAAATGTGCGGATGATGTTTTTAAATATTATCATCATCAAAGTAAATATTTACGTATGATATCGAAATATAAAATCGGAAAATTATCTAAATAATGGAAGATTTTTTATATTTAAAAGGTAGAAATCCACATCTAGAAAATATCTTATTTAAAAAGCGTGTATTATTAATTGGTCCCGCACCATATTTAGAAGATCCAAATTATAATTTAAATGATATGATAAATAATTATGATGTAATTGTTAGACTTAAATCTGGATATCCAATTCCGAAAGAATTACATAATATAATTGGGACACGTACAGATATTTATTATACAAATCTCAAAGAAAATCAAAATAATTTAACAACTGATACATTTTTACAATTTTATAAAGATAATTTAAAAGCAATTGTATTTCCATATCCGAGCAATTATCAAAAAACTTTACCAATAAATCATAATGATAAAAATCTTTTAGAACTTCTTAAAAAAAATTATAATAAAAATAAATTACATTTGTCTAGAATTAATAATTATTTCCAATATATTATTACAAAACCACTTGAAATAATCACTGATCCGAATCCATTTTATTTTTTAAAATTATCTACAATTATGAAAACACGTCCCACAACTGGATTACTAGCAATTCTAGACATTTTACAATATCCCATAAAAGAATTAAAAATTGTTGGATTTACTTTTAGACATCATCTTATTAATTCACAAAAATCATCTCTAATTCCATCCAAAGAACTTTTAAATAAATCATATTCATCATATTATAAAGATACACAATCAATAAATATTTCTTGGAATAAAACTCTTCTAGACTCAACACATGATCTTGAAAAAGAACTATATTTTTTTAAATATATTAAAACAATTGATCCACGACTCAAAATTGATAATGTTTTAGAATCAATTCTAGAATAATATTTTTTTGTTAATATATATTATAATAATAATGTTAATGTTTCTATTAGAAGACCACCATTAAAATTACCAGATTATATTGAGTCATTGAATCAAATTGATAAAAAACATTCGTAAAACTAATAATATAGAATTATCATCTAATTTTATTGATTTTATTAATAAGGATTTATTAAATGTATCCATTGTGGAAGTATTTGTTTCTGATATAATAACTGGAATTTTAGCAAATGGTGATTTGACTAATATCGAACAGTTTGAAAATCAAAAAAATAATATTAATGGTAAATCTACTCATGAAAATAAAGATAATAACGAATTATATTTATTGATAGTATTTTTACAATTAATTGGAAAATATATTTATTATATATGTATACATAATCATAAAATAAACAGTACTTATACTATACCTGACCATTTATTAACTGAAACAGAGATAAACAAATATATAGATATTTTTGAAAAGATTGATGAAAAATATGAAAATAAAATTTTTAATGACAATTTCAACAACATATATAACCAAATTAATACAAAATATTTCAAAGCAAAATTACCGAAAGGAACAATTCCACCTAAAAAGAAAAAAGGAGGGAAACGTACGATAAGAAAATCACATAAAAAAACTAAAAAACATGGTAAAAAAAATAAACAATATTTCTAATTTTAATATCTAATTATTATAATAATACAAAATGAAAAAATTAAATAATTCAACTAAAAGAAAATCTAAAAAATCCAAATTACAAACTGGTGGTTTACCCTTCGGATTCGGTAAATATGCTAATGCTACACCAAATGCTGGATTAGAAATAAAAAACCCACAAATTAATCCGACTCCTACAGCTTATAATGGAACACCACTTTATACTTTAAGCTCTGAACAGCAAAAAGAGAAAAAGGAAGAACACAACAGATTACTTGAAGAAATGGGTAAATGGACTGGTGGTAAACGTACTAGTATGAGAAAAACTAAATCATATAAAAAGACAAGAAAAACAGTTAAAAAATAAATTCAAGTTACAGTAAAATATTTTACTTTAGTATTTTTATGATATAACAATTAAACATTAAAATTACCTAATAATTCTTGAGTGTCTTCTTCGCGGGTGACAATTTTAAAACTCATATAAACTTGTAAATCAACATTAATTAAATCACCATATTCAAGAACAGTTGGATCAACTTCATAATAAGTTGATGCGTCAAGACTTCTGTTATTTAAATTTATTTCCCCCGGGGGTGAAATATACATTTTAGTTAAATATCCATTATTTTTGGGTCCTGATATTTTTTCTTGTTCCAAATTAATAATCCGATGTCCTTCATCACGATTTATAAATATTTGAAATTGTAATTCTGTAGCATCATTACCTGAAATAGTATAACCTTTAATTTTAATTAAATTTCCGATTTTAAATGTCCGATTAGAGAAATATGTTGTTGTAGTTATCATAATATATTTACAATTGGTGGTAGTTGGAAACCCGTTTGTATCAGATAATTCAAGGTCGCCGGGTGGGTCAACAAAATCAATCGAAGCAATTTTAAGAACATCCTTTTGACAACTTATTTCTGTCCCATATGAAGTTAAGAATTTAATAGTCATCCGATTTAAACTTGCTAAAGGTGTATTAAAATATTTCTTTTTCTCAAATAAAAATGGATTGAATACATATCTCCCATTAACATATTGATTCGCAAATTTAACATCAGCACCAACTCCATTTGATTCAGTTGTTATATATTCAGGTGGTAAAGTTATAGTCGCGAATTCCTTATCAAAATGTAATTGTGCGAAAGCTTCATTAATATTATTATTACTTCCACGGAAAACACCATCGATTTCGTCAATTGAAAGAACAATGAAAGGAAATGATTTTATATTAACTAAAATACGACTGTCAAACGCGATTAAATCATTTTCTTGTGGAAAGATAACTTTCATAATTTCAATACTAATAATATTTTTATAAATATAGTCAATTGATGCCCCGTTAGGACTAGATGATGGATTAAATTTTAATACGAAATTATATCTTGATTCGACATTATTAACCCAATTTCTATCAATACTAGATAAAGTAATATAATGAGCATTTTCACGATATTTACGTTTAGCTAAAATCTGATGTGCTTGATAAAAATCATATAATGGATTTTCACTAGGGATTTCATTTGTAGCTTTTGGTATTTGTGTTTTCCATCTAACATCACGAGCATTATCTTTTGATTTTTCTTCTCTAAAACTGGATGGTTCTAACTCACGATAATCTGGAGGGTCATTAAATGATGATTTATCAATAATATAATTTTCCAATGTTGGTGATGGATTAAATTCTTCTTGTGTATGATGTGTATTTTTAGTTATTTGATTCATTATTTCCTTTCGATTTGGTGCGGTGGTTATATGTGATGGTAAATTAATTTTGGGTTTAACTGATTCAGATATTTGATTTGGATCTCTTCCTTGTGTTGAATATCTACTAATATCTTTATCAACAGGAAACGAATTGTTATCATTGCTATTTCTAAGCTCCATTTCCTTATTATATTGGTCTTTAATTGATTGTGAATCACGATTTTCTAATATGTTCATATTTTGAAATAATGGTTGTGAATTTCCGTTTAGGGATTCTAAAATATCATCTTCTAGAGAAAATGGGTCGATATGATAATTACCGATGTCTTTATTATTTGTATTTCCAACTGAATTTTGACTAGTAATTGTTGAAATTTTCTGTTCATTTTCACGTAATTTATTTAACTGGGCAAAATTCTTTTTAATTTCTTCATTGTCATATTTCAATTCCTTCGGTGTCAAATCAATTATAGTTTTACCAAAATTATTAGTGTTATTGTTATTGTTATTGTTATTACTATATCCCCTTTCAGTTGCGACCCGTGAAATTAAATTATCAAAATCATCACGATTGAGAGATTGATTTTCATATAATGGTCTTGGTAAAATTGTATTCGATTGTTTCTCATTTTTAACAACTTTACCAATTTGATTAACAAAATGTGGTGTAATCTTATCAATTGCCATACGATTGAGTGTATGTAAATTTCTTTCTGAATTTGGTACTGTTTCATAAATTTTAGCCATTAATTTAGGAAAATGATTTTTAAATCTAGGACTCAAATTAATATCATATTTATTTTCATTTTGTATTTTATTCTGAATTTGTCCATAAACAAATGTCTGATTCTCTTTTGAGAAAAATTTATTATCTCCATTATTCGCCATTATTTTATTTTAATATATACTGATTTTTAATATATACTGATTTTTAATATATAATAATTATATAGATTTAATATATTTTTATTAGTTTAATAAGAAAAATAATATTTATTTTATACTTAAACTTTTATAAGAAGATTATATTTCCATTTTATCCAAAATCTAAATTAAAAAAATTGAAATATTTACACTAATATAAACTAATTTTATTAAATAATAATGATTCGGATTAAATATCATGATAACCATGTAAATTATTATGAATTTGATTCTTTTATAACTATTCCAGACTATGATAATATTGTTTATCTACAACATCAATTCAAATCATTGAAGAATGATATTGGTATAAGTTCATTACCACCACTCCCAAAAAAAATTGAGGAATATTATTGTGAATTTAGTGATATATCAGATTTACCAGAAATTCCAAATAGCCTTAAAATTCTGTCTATCGGGGGTAATAATTTAAATTCATTTCCAAAACTCCCTGATTTGATTCAAGAATTAGATTGTGAGGGTATTGATATAAATGGATATAAATTAACCGAATTACCTGAACTTCCAAAATCACTCAAAAAACTTTATTGTAATTTTAATCGTTTAACTTCGCTTCCAATGCTTCCAAATGAAGTTCAATTGGTTTGGTGTCGTAATAATAAATTAATAGAATTGCCTGATTTGCCAGATTCTTTAGATGATATTGATGTTTCAAATAATCAATTAAAAACTTTATCTAAATTACCAATAAATTTGTCTACAATTACTTGTGGGACTAATCAATTGACATTATTACCAGAACTTCCTAATTCACTTCAAACACTTTATTGTGAATGTAATCAATTATCTTATTTACCGAATCTTCCAAACAAACTTCAAGAACTTTGGTGTCATAATAATAAATTATCTGTTTTACCAAATCTTCCGAAATCACTAAAAAAATTGTATTGTTTTAATAATAATTTAACTTTTATTCCAGAACTCCCACTTTCACTTAAAATATTAATTTGTTATGAGAATAAATTTATAAAACACATTAAATATAATTATTTATTTATTATTAGCAAACTCTAGATAGTATGACGAAAAAAATAATTTCTTTTACGTGTCATTTTAGAATCACTATGATGATATCTATTGAAATCAAATAAATCTTTACCATTTAACATTTGTGTGATAAAATAGATTGAATATACACCACATTCTGAATTCTGATATTGATGTCTATAAGCACTTTGAAATATTCTTAATTTAATACCAATTTGTAATGCTTGGTATCTAATACGTTTCATTAATATTAGAATTTCATTTGGTGGTTCAATACCATAAGAATCAAAATAATGTATTGAAGGTTTTTGACTTTTATGGATTTTTTTCTTATTAAAATTATCTTTATGTAAAGAACGGTCTTTAAGATTAATAAACATTGCTACCCAGTGAGACCCCGGCTTATCATGTGGATCTAGATTAAAAACAATTCCAATACGATAAATTTCTTGTTCTAGAAGATTTTTAACATTAATATTACATAATTCATCAACAACACATTTTCCAAATCCTGTTTTTTTATCAAAATCAACAGGAACGGGACCAATAAATTGAAAATCAGGATATAAATCTTCATATTGAACAAGAACTGATTCGATATCAGTTGTTGTAAGCCATTCATTTTTATTTTTTTCCCATGATTCTGGTTTAGGCGGTTTAAATGATTTTTCGATGATATCTAGATTATGTTTTTTAATAAAATCTTGTTCGACCCAACATAATTCATTTTTACATTTATCTTTTAATCGTTGGGCGATGTGATTCCAAATTTCTTTGACTGATTGATTAACTTGTATTTGTGGTTGATTAGGATTTTCTTTATTATATGCGTCCGCTATTTTAATTAATGCTTCTTTTGAAAAACATGTATGATTTTTATTAAAATCATTTTCTAAACTTTTGGGAGAACATAATTGAGGTATGGTTTTAACACCTCTAATTTTTGTTTTTTTATGTGTTGCTTGTTTTCCCTTTGTTTTAGAATGCCTAGATATATTTTTACCCATTGGCTTACCTCTTACTATTTATTAAGAGAATAAAAAAATAATCTTTTTGAAAAAGGAAAGAATGATTATTCATCATCCTTCAGCCAATCTTCCATCTTGTCGAGCACCGCGAGGGCTAGATCCATGCCTCCCTTCTGAAAGGCTTCCTCAAGAAAGTACTTGAGGGCTTCCTCCATGGAGAGAGGAAAGAGTCCCTTTGGATTGGGAACGCCCCACTTCTCAGGAAGCTCATCCGAGTTCTCGGTAGGCTCTGCTGTTTGTTGTTCCCGATGAAAATCACGAAGCTCCTTAACCAAAGAACCGGAAGGAACATTGACAAAGCCCTTGAAGTCCCAATTGAACACGTCGGACATTCCAAAGAGAAAGGGGTGGGTGTTGGTTAGTAAAAAAATATATAAAAAATAATAAATATCAATTTTTTGATAAAAAACAATCTAAAACAAGCTAAAAAATATCACTTATTGAATGTCTTAATCTTGTTTTCCCATCGTGTAATATATGATTGGTCGATACACTGGTATGAAGTCATACGATTTTGATTTTGAAGAATACTCTTTGCAACTTCAATAATCCTAGATGCTTCATAATACATCTTTTCATTGATGAACATATTCATCAAATGAATCAAACAAAGTTCAGGAAATGAATTCGAATTGATCTTATGAAAATATTCGATAACAGTTTCAATCGAATAGCCATGGGCAAACTCTCCACCAAGACAAAGTCGGGCGGCGACACCCTTGCACATCACAGTAGAATTTCCATCTGGATTGCCCGAATTCCTAAAAAATTCTTGATGTTGAACAAGCTTATGATATGTTTCCTTGTTGTCGGACATTTTTTAACACAGTGGTCAATCAAAACAATTATAATTAAATATTATAATTATATATTATAAATTATGTAAATCAATTTTATTGATATATATAAAGTTAATTTGACCATTTCTAAATTATATTTCCCGAACCAATGGATGATTCTTGTTCATCAATTGAACTATTTATTGGTTCTCCTCCAAGATCTTCAGGATAATTTTCATCAAACATATCTGAATCTTGATCGGTTGTTATTTTATGTTGTGTATTTTCTATCGAACACATACAACCCATTATAATAAATAATAAATAATAAATAATAAATAATAAATAATAAATAATAAATACTGTGATGAGTTTCAATTTTATTTTATAAAATATTTGATGATATTAAATTCTGAAAATGATGAATGAAATTGGAAAAGATACATTTTTTTTAATTGCGGGTCCGTGTGTAATTGAATCTAGAGAACATTGTTTAAAAATGGCATATGAAATTAAAAAAATCGCGACAAAACACAATATACCATTTATTTTTAAAGCTAGTTTTGATAAAGCAAATAGAACAAGTATTCATGGATTTCGTGGTGTTGGTATAGATGAAGGATTAAATATTCTTAGAGAAGTTAAAGAAAAATATAATATTCCAATATTAACTGATGTCCATCTTCCAGAACAAGCATTAAAAGTTGCTCATGTAGTTGATGTTTTACAAATACCAGCGTTTTTATGTCGTCAAACTGATTTGGTGATTGCTTGTGCTCAAACTGGAAGAGATTTAAATATTAAAAAAGGACAAATGTGTAATCATATCGCAATGGAGAATGCTTATCAAAAAGTAATAGAAACATGGAATGATATGAATTATCAATTTCCAAAATTAGAAACACCAAATTTATCACCAATTAAACAATTTAGAAATATAATTAATGACAAACCGGTAATTTGTTTATGTGAACGTGGTAATTGTTATGGTAGTGATGATTTAGTCGTAGATTTCCGTAATTTATCTTTAATGTCAAAAATTGACACTGGAAATTGTTTAGTTGTTATGGATACAACACATTCCCTTCAACAACCTAATAGAGGAACACAAACACAAGGATTACGAGATTTAATACCAAGTATCGCAAGGGCATCTGTAGCGGTTGGAATAGATGGTATTTTTATGGAAGTTCATGATAATCCAGAGAAAGCATTGAGTGATAAAGCTACTCAATGGGAATTATCTAAATTAGATGACTTTCTGAGTGATTTATTAAACATTCATCGGGTATCGAAACGCAAAAGTTTAAATCTTTAGATTCATCATCATTATCATCATTATCATCATTATCATCATTATCATCATTATTTTGAATTGATGATATTTCTTCATCTTGTGAAAGTTTAATACATCCGATTTCATCTTGAATATTTTTTAATTGTTGATTATATTCTTTAATATTACAGTTAATCATAATTAATTCATTAAATTCGGCTTTTTGTTGTTTAATTTTTTCAAGTTCTATAATTATATTGTCTTGATTATATATTAATTGTTCAAGTGTGATTATATGGAGTCTCTTTTCCTCAATTTTATATTCTAAATCATTGAAATCTGGTAAAGTAATTTTTAAATCTGTAAATTGATTATTGTAGATGTTTTCATTTTCTAATAGTTTTTGATAGTAATCACGTCGTGATTTAAGAAATAAAATTTGTTTTTCATCAAGTAACCCATTATGATATTTATTAGTGTGTTCATTTAATAATGTTTTATAATTAGTTTCTAGATTTTGAATTTTTGTATATTGTTTATCGATAATATCACGACGTTGTTTTATGAAATTTTCGAGATGATTTTCAATATTTATGATTTTTGCTCGTGTAATATTATTTAATTGTTTACTATGTTGTATTTTCTTTTTATATAATCGTATTGATTTTGTTTCATTATGTATATCATTTTCATATTCTTTTTGTATTTTGTCGAGTTTAATTTTTTCATTTTCAATTTCTAAATAAATTTTATGTAATTTATTATCATTATTATCAATATTATTTATTGTATTATGTGTATCATGATTAATATTTTTTAATTGATGTATTTCTAGAATTGTATTAATTTCATCAATTTTTTTAAGTAATAATATTTTTTTTGTATCTTGATTCTTATTATAATTTATTTTATATACATCTAAATATATATTTGTTAATTTTTCTTCTAGAATTTCTAATTCTTCTTTTTCTTTTTTAAACCGATTTTTAAGTTCATCTGGATCAATACCAATATTTTTATTTAATTCTTTTTCAATTTGTTCTAATATACGATATTCATCATTTATAATTTTTTCATAATTATAATTACTCATTTTATATTTCAAACTAATATTTTTTAACCCCATTTTACGCATTAACATCTTTAGATAATAAACAAAAAAAACATTTTACGGCTTTGAATTCACACAATTTCAAAACATCTTAGCAATCACTGTAACCAATGTTTCCCCCGTTCCAAGAGGATATAACTCTGGGTAGCACATGTGATTTGCTACACTCAAAGCCACGTTTTTGTATTCAGAATTCTGAACATCATCAAGAATCATGATGTTTTCTCCAACGAAGCAGTAGGGTGAAATTGTACGCTTGATAAACTCATGGTAGAGAAAATCCCGCATAATCTGATTGTAATCGGAATGACATGATTGCCTCTTATCTTGGATGAGTGTTCTCAAGGAAAGAAGAAAGTTTTCCTTGTCTCGTCTCATTCCACCCACAACTGATTCCAAAGAGAACATCGAGAGATTTATTTCAAAGATCTTACAAATCTCCAAGAATTCGATAATTTCATTTTTGTACATCGATTGAAAATTCATCTCTCGAAGACGAAAGT